>JADMIO010823367.1_pt1 | contig 97854 bp, 88 predicted proteins | sample 8958161 | NCBI WGS metagenome assembly JADMIO01 (sample SAMN16585339, study PRJNA669376) | soil metagenome | isolation source: Crop rotation soil | place: USA: Cullars Rotation, Alabama | collected 2011
GCCGCGACTTCAAGTCACGTGAATTCCAAGCTTCGGATCCCACTGTGCTGGAAAGCGGCATGATTGTTCTCTATAGAAATTCAAAATCAAAAAATCTAATTATCCTTAAAAAACAAAAATGCTATGAAAAAGATCTTGTTAATTATCCCGGCTATGGCGTTGGTATTTGGCTGTCATGACTACAAAGCTGATATCGACAAACTCAACAAAGAAAAAGAGCAAATGGCGCAGGCTACTGCTTTTAAAGATTCTACGATCATGAATTACATCAGTGAATTCAATGAGATCGAAACAAACATTTCAGCGATCGAGCAAAAACAGGCAAACATTGCTGAGAACTCTAAGACAAATGAGCTCAAAGGTTCACAGGTTGCGCGTATCAATGAAAATATCAATGCGATTAATGTATTGATGAAAGAGAACAGGGAAAAGATTGCCTCTTTAACAAAGAAGCTGAAAAATTCAAACATCAAGGTTGCTGATTTTGAAAAGATGGTAGTTAGCCTCAACACACAGCTGGGTGAAAAAGATAAACAGCTTACCGAGCTCAATGAAAAGCTTGCAACCCTTAATACTACAGTTGACAAGCTGAATACAGATGTTGCTTCTTTAACAGCTGAAAGCACAGCAAGACAAGCTACAATAGATGACCAGACTTCAAAGCTTCACACTGCTTATTACACTACAGGAACTTACAAAGAGCTTGAAACAAAACAAGTGGTGAATAAAGAAGGTGGTTTCTTAGGTATTGGAAGAGAGAAAGTGGTAAAGAAAAATTTCAATCCTTCAGCTTTCAATACAATTGACATTACTAAAACTTCAACGATTGCTCTTGATTCAAAAGATGCTATGGTGCTTACAAACCATCCATCCGACAGCTATACGATTGAGCATACAGGAAAAACTGTTTCTAATCTGCAGATTACAGACCCTGAAAAATTCTGGAAAGCTTCCAAATACCTGGTTGTTGTAGTAGATAAATAACAATCATCATAGCGTGCTTCCATATAAGAATCGTAAAAGATTCTGCTGATTAATGGAACGCTTTCCTAAGCTCCTCCGCCATAAAACGGAGGAGTTTTTTTTATACCGGAAATCCAATGCTGAACTTCGTCCCTTTTCCGGGCTTGCTTACGACATCAATGGTTCCTTTGTGAGCGAGGATAATATTCTGGGTTGCTGTTAATCCCAATCCCATTCCCTTACTTTTCCTGCTGAAGAATGGTTCAAATAATTTTTCAAGACTCTCAGCGTCCATTCCCGAACCGTTGTCTTCAATTTCTATAAGGCAACGATGGTTGCCGTTTGAAGAAGAAACTTTTAAAACACCCTTTCCCTCCTCCATCGCTTCTACAGCGTTGATTATAAGGTTGAGCAAAGCGGTGCGAAGATTATCAGCATCAGCATTAATCTCGCAATCTGCTGCCTGGTAGTTTTTTTCAAGACGGATTGACTTCAAACGCATGCGATCAGCAGCAAGCTCCAGTGTTTCATCAAGCAATTTATTTACAGGCTGGCGTTCCAGCTTCAGGTTGCCCGACTTGGAAGAATTTAAAAGCTCCGTAATAAGAATATTAATACGCTCAGAATTTCTCCGGATGATATCAATATACATTTCATTATCCTCAGCCGTGCTTCCCTGCATGTGCTCAATCGACAGGTTAATATTTGTAAGAGGATTTCTTACTTCATGCGCAATCGTACGTGCGATACGCCCGGTCACAGCAAGCTTTTCTGCGCTCATCAATTCCTGCAAAGCATTTTTACGTTTTGAGATATCGCTGATGGTAACCGCTAACCCGTCATCCAGTCTGACTCCGATCATCAGGAACCATTTCCGGAAATGCTCTGAAAAATATTCATAGTTCATTGACTCACCGCTTTCAACAACGTGAAGAAACATGTCGAACCAGTTTTCATCCTTTACAAAAGGCAGCTTCTCCATTAATTTTTTTCCGAAGAATGATCTGTGATCATATCCGAAAAGTGTTTCCGTAGCGGGATTCACAAGCGTCCATTCAAAATCAACGATCTCTCCATCTCTGTCGCGCGCGGGCTTGAAAGACATGATTGAGCTCGGAGAGCTGTTCAAAACACCGCTCAACGTTTCTTCCACAGCTTTTCTTTCATGCGCTTCATGATTCAATTGAAGGATGACTTTTCTTTCATTCTTATGAGTCTGCAGATAATTTAAGCTCAGCCCGATAAAAGGAATGAAATACGTGATAGCCGCCATTACGTGAGAAATGTTGAAGTTGTTGTCAAACATCTCATCACAGCCGAAAGCCATGTAGAGCTGTGTAGCAATGGCCGGGATCATGCTCAGCAATAAAGTCTGGGAGAAAATTGATGGGTATTTCTCGTAGAACTTTGGAAGAATGTAGAAAGCGGAAACGAGATATAATCCAAGCGGAATCAGATCATACGGCCTTGAAATATTCCTGTACGGAAATGTCATCCGTGGAATATTGGTATCCAGGAATAGTAATAGAATAGTGATGCAGGTGATCAAAACAAAAATAACGGTGATGTATAAAACAACCTTTCTCGCATTACGGATAATCGAATCCTGAAGCTTTTTTGAATCAATAAGAAAAATACTTACTCCGAATATCAATACGGAAGCATGAAACACGCGACAGAAAAACCAGGTGAATGATGTAAGATAAAACTGCTGGCTCGGCGCATGAACAACATTTGTTGCAACAAGCACATGAAACGTATAAAATACTCCTGAGCAAAAAAGCGCTACACCAACGATCGGTGTGCTTAATTCTCCCTTGATCCTGAAATCAATAAAAGCAAGAATGATGGTGAGAAATGAAATCGCAATAGAGAACGAAACAAAAATGGTGTGCACATAACGTCCCCGAAGCACTTCCTGCAAATCTCCTTTTTCAAAATCAATAAGCCGGGAAATCATGTCGAGGCTCAGCTGGCCGCTTACAAAACCGAAATTCAAACCGAACAAATGAAGCACTGCAGGCAGGGCACAAATGCCGGCAATCAGCATGAGAAGGCGATCCGAGATATTGTATTTATCCTGCAACAACATATTAGAAAATCTTTAAGAGGCTTGTATCGAATAACGAAATTTATACGAATGTTCGAATATGCGAATTGATTTTTTCATTTGCACATTCGCACATTTGCAAATTTAATTTGCCTGCGCGTCCTCATCCCCCTGCAGGAGATTATAGGTTTTCATCTTATTGTAAAGAGTTTTCCTGTCAACATTGAGAATCTGGGCTGCTTTAGTTTTATTAAAGTTAACCTGCTTCAGAACTTTCAGGATCGCTTCGTACTCTGCTCCCTGGGCGGCAGATTTGAGGCTTGTAGCGCTTCCATCCTTTAGCACGCTTGACGACAGCTCATCCGAAATAAATTTTGCAGGATTTGAAATCTCCAGCGGAAGATGCTTCGCATGAATGATAGAATCATTTGAAAGCAATGCCCCGCGCTTGATTACATTTTTCAGCTCACGGATATTTCCCGGCCATTCATATTGCATGAAACAATTTTTCACATCATCGCTGAACCCTGTGATGTTCTTGTTCAGCTCTTCATTCGCTATTTTCAGAAAATAGTTTACAAAGACCATAATGTCCTTCTGCCGGTCGCGTAACGCCGGAACATGAATGCTGAATTCATTAAAGCGATGAAATAAATCTTCGCGGAATTTTCCTTTATGATGCGACTCCATGAGATCTTCATTGGAAGCGACAAGTATTCTTACATCAAGATCAATCTCCTTATTACCTCCAAGCTTTCTAACTCTTCTCTCCTGCACAACGCGAAGCAATGCTGATTGTACATCGTACGGAAGATTCGCTATTTCATCAAGGAACAATGTTCCTCCATTCGCCATTTCGAAATGGCCTGTCTTAGCATCAATCGCTCCTGTGAAAGATCCTTTTTCATGGCCAAATAATTCGCTTGCTGCAAGCTCTTTTGAAATCGCGCCACAATCGAGAGCGACAAATGGCTTGCTGCTTCGTGTGCTGCGGTTGTGAATTGTTCTTGCAACTGCTTCTTTACCTGAACCGCTTTCACCATAAATAATAACGCTGTAATTAGTGGGTGCAACAAGATCAATCTGTCTGAACATTTCCTTTGCTACCGGACTTTCACCCACAATAAAATCGTCACCTGAAGGAATTCCATTCGCTTCTCTCTTTTTTCCTGTCGCAGGCGAGCCGGCTTTATTTGATGAATCGAGTGCGCGTTTTATTGTATGCAGAATCTCATCCGGTATCAGCGGCTTTGCTATGTAATCGAACGCACCGGATTTTATAATGTTGACAGCCGTTTTAATATCAGAATAACCGGTGATAATGATAACCGGAATATCAGGTAATATTTTTTTTATCCCCGCGAGCATCTCTGTTCCGTCAATATCTCCGAGACGAAAGTCAGAAAGCACCAGGTGAAATTTCTTTTCCTTCAGCTGGCTCAAAGCTGATCTTCCGCTGTGAGAATACTCCACTTCAAAACCATTTTTTGTCAAAAACCTTGAAAGCAATGCACAGGTATCAACATCATCATCTACAACAAATATTCTTTTTTGCTCTTCCATATCAATATTCAAAATTGTTTAAAGTCCTGACTGCCTGAATTCAGATCGTCAAGTGTTTTATTAATCAGATCGATGTTTAAGGGTTTCCCGATGAAAAAATTTGCGCCACGTTCGATGGCCTGCTTTCGTTCATTTGCTCCGTCATGAGCGCTCATCATCACAATTGCCATTCCCGGGTTTTGTTCCCTGATGGCGCTCACAGATTCGAGCCCGGACCCATCTGGTAAACGAATATCAAGAAATAAAATTGACGGCTTTATTTCCATTAATCTCGAAAAACCTTCGTTCAAAGTGTTTGCTATGCTTACGGCATATTTTTTTTTGCTCAGCAATTTGCCAAGCAGAAAGCAAATATCATTTTCATCATCAATGATCAATACAGCCGCTTTGTCCATATACAGGAAACCCTGCTCTTAAATGAAATACTAAGTTACAAAAAGGAATACAATGAGGAAATTTTACACAATATGAGGAATTTTGTCATTGATGCTTTTCAATTGTTCTGAAGAACAAATTAATATTCTTATTGATTTAGCTTGAAAACCACGATAGTCCAGGAATTCTGAGGAGGGAATGAATATTGGGGTATTTTAGAGGAATCAACATAAACAACGCTATGAAAAAAATCAACACTTTATTTATTGCAATCGGTCTTTTGCTTGTGACATTAACTACAACAGCTCAGGATTACAAAACAGGAATCGGCTTCAGGTTAGGTGGCCTTAACAGCGGCCTTACGGTAAAACATTTTATCTCTTCTGATGCTGCTCTTGAAGGCATCCTTGGCTTTGGCTATAGAAGCTTTCTTGTTACAGGTCTTTATGAAAAACATGTTGCGATTGAAAACGCGCAAGGATTAAAATGGTTGTATGGCGGTGGAGCACATATCGGGTTTTTCAGATATGGCGGAGATTATTACATCTTTAAATCGCATGGAAATAAATATTACTATGAGGAACACGATGGGGACGGATTTGTAATCGGCGGAATCGATTTTATCATTGGAATGGATTATAAATTCAATAAAGCGCCTATCAATATAGCGCTCGATTTAAAACCATTTGTAGATGTTAATCATGGTCTGCAAGGATATTTTGACGGAGCAATAAGCTTTCGCTTTGTTTTCTAAGCTGCGATGCACGGGCACCAATGAAAATGAAATATCATGAAAAAGATTCTTTGTGCGACAGATTTTTCAGACAATGCGGCCAACGCTGCAAAGTACGGTGCCACGCTTGCGAAAAAATTAAACGCCGGAATTGTACTTGCCCATATTTATGAAAATCCAATAGTCTATACTGAACCTTTGATTGCTCCTGTTCAGCCCGATGATGGTGCGTTAAAACAAATCGCGGAAAAAAAACTGGGTGAATTAAAATCATTACTTCAGAAAGATCATACGCTTCCGGAGATCAAAACAATTTTAAAGGAAGGGATTCCGTCTGATCAGCTGACTGCAATCGCTGACGAAGAAAATGTTGAACTGATTGTATTGGGAACGACAGGCTCCAACCGTTTTGAACGTTTGCTGCTTGGAAGCACCTGTTCTGAAATAATAAATAACGCGCATTGTCCTGTTCTTTGTGTTCCCAAGACAGCAAAGTTTGACGGAATAAAAAAGATCGTTTTCTCGACTGACCTTCTTGAAGACAACATCCGTTCAGCGACATCGCTTACAACGTTCGCAAAAATATTTGATGCTGAAATTGTATTCCTGTATGTGGATGGCCAGCATCTTATTCATAGCGATGATGAAGTTGGTCGTGTAACTTCAAAGATCCGGTCACGGATAAGATATCCGAAAATTTCAGGTTACATCAGCAACGATAATCATGTAACGAAAGGAATCGCAAGATTTCTAAAAAAGAATCCCGCTGACATGCTTGTAATGCTCACGCACGAAAGACATTTCCCTGAAACACTTTTTCATCCGAGCCTGACGAAAATGATGTCGCATCAAACCGCAATTCCATTGCTTTCAACCAAGCTTTCTGATTCTAAAATTCTTAGAAAATTCTGAAGGAGAAGCAAGAGCAAAGAATCAGCGGTCAGAAAAAATATTTAGTTACTTCTTCGCTCACTTTCTTTCTGATGAGAGTAATGAGTACACTGCCGAATCAAGGTATTTGTCCTTGTAAAAATAATTTTCCCTGAAATATCCTTCTTCAACAAATTTATTTTTTTTCAAAAGCCTGATGGATGAGCCGTTATTCGGATTTACGATTGCTTCCATTGAATGCAGCTTCATTACATCAAATCCATAATCCAATACACACGACAAAGCTTCATTCATAATTCCCTTTCCCCATTGATCAGGATAAAGAGCATAGCCGACTTCAGCCCTGTGATGCTGGCGTTGAATATGCCAGATACAAATCGTTCCTATCAGCTTTGGATTTTCTTTTAAAGTAATTCCCCACGTTACCGCTTCATTGGTGATAAGAAGAGTATCGAGACTCCTGATAAAAGCATTCGTTTCTTCAACAGATTGAACAGGGTCCCTGTCTAAATATTGAATCACCTCTTTGTCTGAACGAAGAAAAAGTAATTCATTCAAATCATTCTCATCGATACGCCTAAGAACAAGACGTTCAGTTGTAAGAACCGGGAAAGGAGAAAAATTTATGTTCAGCATTACCGCTATTATCAGAACACGAAACTAAATATTTAATAGCAATCATTTCTCCGCGAAACTAAGTTTTACTCTGCAGCACTCTGCGATATTTTTTTTATAATCCAAATGAAAGGAGAAGAGAGAAAAAAATAAACCCGCCAATTTTCAATCGACGGGTTTAGAATCCTTATAAACACAAAAACTATTTTAATATTCCCTGAATACGTTTCACCTGGTCATCCGGAGGATTGTTTTTTAATGCCAGCCTGTAATTTTCTTCCGACTTTGCTTTATCACCATCGTTGCCGTAAGCTTCGCCAAGACTATCGTATGTATTCCAGCTCTTCGGGTGATTTTTAATATTCAGCTTAAAAATTTCAATTGCTTCCTTGTTTTTATTTTTTCCCAATAGCTGGTAACCATAAGTATTCAATTCCGCTTCCGTTGCTTTCGAAATAATTTCATCCATAATTTTTTTGCTTCCGGCTAAGTCACCTTTCTTTTCCAACAGCTCGGCTTTTGCGCTGCTTGAAACAAATCCGGGATTTGCCTGCATTGCATGGTCAATCCATTTTTCAGCATCATCCAGATGAAAATTATTATTCATGCAATAATGCGCTGCCTGCAGGTGAGCAACATTTCCAAATCCTGGAAGCGAACGCAGTTCATTCTTCATATTCTGATAAACAATTTCCTTCGCGTCAAATGAAATTGTAAAAGGGATTCTTAATCTTTCCCATTCAAGATATGCAACCGTGCTTTCCGCCTTTCGATCCATGAAGCTGTAGTTCAGCCACTCGACATTATTTGATAATATAACCGGTTTAACTGTCACACGAAGTACATCTTCGCTCTTGTCATAAGAAAAGCTTCCCCATGAAGTATAATTTTTTGAAAAGATAATTGTCCATTCATTTTTTGTAGGGATCATGTGCAAGCCATAAACTCCTGCCGGCAATGTCTTCCCTTCAATTTTTGCATCGTGAGTAATTGAAAAAGTTGTATTCTCATTTGCTCCGGCACGCCAAACCTGGTCGTAAGGAACAAGATCACCATAAATTACTCTTCCCTTTACAGCGGGACTATGATAAACAATATCAATTTCAGAAAGACCAATGGTTTGCTTTACCTCCGCTTTCTGACTTGCCTGAGGCATTGTTAAATTCTGAGCGTGCATTTGATTGCTCAAAAAGACAATCGTCATCAATAAGATAGCTTGCTTTATTTTTTTCATGGCGTTGATTTTTAGTTAAACAAAGATAACATACACTTACGTGAACGAACCGTTTCAGTCACGGTATATGAATGCAAATTAATTTTTCGAGAGATATTTTCCGCCCGCATGATCATGTGGTTTTGCAGACAGAATAAAAGGAAGCAGAGGCAATAAATGAGAAAAGAAAAAAATTAATTCACCTGTATCGACAAAATAAATTTACTGTTCAGGCTGAATTTGAAATTTCCTGTCTTCACTAAATCTTTTGTAGCAGGATATTCATTCAACGCTGCTGCAAACTCATGAGCGATAGCAGATGTAGTTTTGCTGTTTAAAGTCCGGCCTTCATTCATTTCCAGGTTGAATTGATATTTGCAGTTCTTCCTGTTGCTCGCTTTTTCGAAATCAATTTTATCGGTGGGAACTTCCTGCAACACTCCGTTCTTTACTGCAACTCTTAATTTAAGAGAGATCAGAGGTAATAATTTGTTCCAGACAGATTGATAGGTATTCCGAGTGCTCATGATTAAGTAATTAATGAATGACAAAGATGAAAAAAGTTTTTGGTTTATTGGTTTATTAGTTCATTTGTTTGTATGCAGTAGAAATGAACCATTGAACTAATAAACCAATAAATCAGGCAAAACTGCCATATCAGAATTTTTAAATACCTTCATAAACCATAAAAGAGCTCTATGAAAAACCCACTACTTTTTTTAATCCTTCTTATCTCAGCCGTTGCTAATGCACAAACTTACAGCGGCCCCGAAAGCGTGGTGTATGACCAGGTAAACAACCGGTATTTTATCTCCAACAACGGAGCTAACCAGATTTTGGCGCGTGATTCAATGGGAGCACTTACAATATTTACTTCTAATATTACCACCGGACCTCATGGATTAGAGATAGTCGGTAATACACTATATGCCTGTGACGGCACTTCAATGAGAGGCTTCGATTTAACAACAGCAGCATCCGTGATGAACCTGAATGTAGGAGCAACATTTCTAAATGGCATTTGCACAGATGGAAATAATTTTCTTTATACAACTGATTTCACAGCGAAGAAAATTTTTAAAATAAATATTGCAGCGCAAACATTCACCACGTTTGTCACGGGTCTTGCAAAAAGCCCGAACGGAATTGTTTATGACGGAGCAAACCAAAGAATAATATGGGTAACATGGGGAAACAACGCGCCGATCATGCAGGCGCATCTTTCTGATTCTGTCGCTTCGCAAGTCACAGCTACCACGCTCGGGAACTGCGATGGAATTGATCGTGACGGAAGCGGGAACTATTATGTGTCGGCATGGAACACTTCTTCCATTTATAGATTCGACAATTTATTTTCTGCTGCACCTGTTGCAGTTGTCACCGGCTTAAGCAGCCCGGCTGATATCTATTACAATCTTACAAATGATTCGCTCGTATCGCCGAATGCCGGCAGTAATACGGTTACATTTCATTACATGGGTTCTGTTGCGTCAGTAAAAGAAAATCAGGGCAATGCTTTTTCAATTTATCCCAATCCTGCAAGCAATGAATTAAAAATCCAAAGCTCAGCTGTGAAAATTAAACAGGTAAGTATTTTGAATGCGCTCGGAACGGAAGTCCTGAATGTTGATTTTAAAAATCAGAATTCTGCATTAAAGACAACAATTGATATTTCAAATCTCAAACCGGGCATCTATTTTGTAAAAGCTTTTGAAGATCAAAAAATGGCTGCGGTAAAATTTATAAAGGAGTAATTTCTTCGCGGTCGCTTTGCGAAAAACTTAGCGCTCTTTGCGCCTTTGCGCGACAATTGTTTCACGCAAAGGCGCAAAGATAAATGTGCAATTGGTGACCTTCTCTCAAAATAAATCCCTCTACCAACCAATAAAAAACAGTTTTCATAGTTAGTGTTCCCACACAACGATGCGAGCTGTTTTAACTATTTGTTTTCTTTTTCTGTTTTGGAAAAATTCTCCGGCACAAGCCCAATCCAACTCGATTCATTTTACCGTAAAGACTGATGCGTTAGCTTTATTTGAATCTGCCATTGATAAAAAAATAACTGTGCTTCCTGTTGCTCTGAAAATTTGTTTTGGGAAAGCGTATGGATTGCAGTTCGGCGCACGTAAAGAAAAACGTTCTGAGGATTCATTTAATGTTGATGAATTGAGCTTAACAGGAGAAGCTAGATGGCATGTTGTTGCAGAGGACAATTCTATTCTTCATTTCGGTCCTTATCTAAGCTGGAGCAGCATTATGGCTTCAGACAATTATACAAAATATCAAAACTACAATTGGGAGCCCGGCATTTGCGCAGGCTATCAAACAATTATTGGAAAACATTTTGTCATTAATCCTGAAGTCTATGCAGGAATTGAAAATACTTATCGCAGTAAAGTCTTCGAAGGAGGAGGCATTTTAAACGGAAATAAATCCGGAGAATTGGCAATGAGAATTTGCGCGTGGGTCGGATATAAATTCTGATTACTTCGCGTAACCAAAACGCTTGAGCTTGTTCTCGTTCTTCCTCCAGTCCTTTTCAACTTTCACAAACAGCTCAAGAAAAACTTTTTTGTTGAGGAAGGTTTCAATATCCTTTCTGGCCTGCGTTCCTACCCGCTTAATCGCTTCACCCTGGTTACCGATGATGATTCCTTTTTGTGAATCACGCTCAACAAAAATAATCGCGCGTATTCTAACGATGTCGGTTTCTTCCTTGAATGTATCTATCCCCACTTCCGTTGAATAAGGAATTTCTTTATCGTAATTCAAAAATATTTTTTCACGGATCATTTCAGTAACAAAGAAACGTTCTGATAAATCACTTAAATCTTCTTTCGGAAAAAACGGTGGCGCTTCAGGAAGTATTTCAAGTATTGCTTCTTTTACTTTGTCAACATTGAAATCTCCAGTTGCTGAAATCGGGATGATGGCGCGAGGATTTAATTTCTTTTTCCAGCCATGAACAAGCTTGTTAATTTCATTTTGTGATGACAAATCAACTTTGTTGATGATTACAATCAGCGGGATTTTAACTGCCGTCAATCGTTTCATCATCTCTTCGTCCATGTATGTTTCTTCCAGATCGGTGATAAACAGAACGGCATCAGCATCAGCCATTGATGCATCGACAAAATCCATCATTTTATCATGAAGAAGATAATGAGGCTCGATAATTCCCGGTGTATCAGAAAAGACAACTTGGAAATTGTCCCCGTTCCAGATTCCTTTGATGCGGTGGCGGGTTGTCTGGGCCTTCGGGGTGACAATAGAAAGCTTTTCTCCCAACATGCTGTTGATCAGGGTTGATTTCCCGACATTGGGTTTGCCAATAATGCTTACAAAACCAGACTGATGAGGCATGAAAATTTTTAGGGATTTTTTAGGGAGACAAAGGAACTAATTATATCTTTGCGCACCAATTTTAAAAAAACAATCTCAAGATATAGTGCGGGGTGGAGCAGTTGGTAGCTCGTTGGGCTCATAACCCAAAGGTCGTAGGTTCGAGTCCTGCCCCCGCTACCAAAAGAAGAAAAGCGATACTAAATTAGTGTCGCTTTCTTTTTTTATAATGTTGACTCATATCCGCCGAAAGGCGGACGTAGGTTCAAGTCCTGCCCCTATACCAAAGAAAAAAGATACATTTGCAGCGCTTTCTTTTTTAAAATCTCCTTAATTTCTACTAAAAAACAAAATGTCAAACATTGTAGCCATCGTAGGTCGCCCGAATGTGGGCAAGTCAACGCTCTTCAATCGTTTGATTGAATCCAGGAAAGCCATCGTTGACGAGCAAAGCGGAGTTACACGTGATCGCCATTACGGCCACGCCGAGTGGACAGGAAAACGCTTTTCGGTGATCGATACAGGCGGTTATGTAAAAGGCTCAGATGATATTTTTGAAGGAGAAATCCGTAAGCAGGTTGATATTGCTATTGAAGAAGCAACAGTAATTTTATTTGTCGTTGATGTTGAATCAGGAGTTACTGATTTGGATGACGCAGTCGCGAACATGCTTCGCAAATCAAAAAAGAAAATCTTTTTAGTTGTCAATAAAGTTGACAACAATTCACGCATCAATGATGCAAGCGTATTTTACAAATTTGGCTTGGGAGAGCCTTTCTGTCTTTCTTCAATTAACGGTGGCGGAACAGGAGAGCTACTCGATGCAGTAGTTGCGGAGTTCCCAAATGATTATGTTGATCCGCATGAAGGTCTTCCGAAGTTTGCAATTATCGGCCAGCCAAATGTTGGTAAATCATCCTTGCTCAATACACTTATAGGTGAAGAGCGGACCATCGTGACAAACATCGCGGGAACAACACGCGACACAATCAACCAGCGTTACAGCAAATTCGGTCACGATTTTATTTTAGTCGATACAGCCGGGCTTCGCAGGAAAGCAAGAGTGAAAGAAGATGTTGAATTTTATTCTGTGCTCCGTTCCATCCGCGCCATCGAAGATTCTGATGTTTGTATCCTGATGATTGATGCAGAAAACGGACTCACCGCGCAAGACTTAGCCATCTTCCATCTCCTTGAAAAAAACAAGAAGGGAGCCATCATCGTTGTAAATAAATGGGATCTCGTAGAAGATAAAGACAGCCAGTCAGCGAAAAAGTTTGCAGATAAGATTAAAGAAAAGCTGCTTCCATTCAGCGATGTTCCAATCCTGTTTACTTCAGTCCATACAAAGCAGCGGATTTTCCAGGTGCTGGAAACCGCGGTGAAAGTTTATGAAAGCCGGAAGCAAAAAATACCAACTTCAAAGCTGAATAAAGTCATGCTGCCGATCATCGAAGGCAATCCTCCCGCAGCAACAAAAGGAAAGCATATCAAAATAAAATACATTGCGCAGCTTCCAACCCCGGTTCCTCAATTCGCTTTTTTCTGTAACCATCCGAAATATATAACGGAATCATACAGGCGGTTTCTTGAAAACAAGCTACGCGATAATTTCGATTTAAGCGGGGTTCCCATTAACATATTCTTCAGGGCCAAGGACAAAGGGGACGAAAATTAACCGAACATTCATTCATTAAATACGTATTTGCAGATATTAAAGTAAATTTGCAATTGTTATCAAACTACAGAGCCCTTATGAATTCTATGCTGTACGCCTTTATTCGCGGGAATAAAAAATTTACCCTTCTTTTTTTACTGACGATAAAAAGCTTTTTGCTGAGCGCAGAAGGCACTGCTATCATTTCCGGAACTATTGAAAATTCAAAAACGAATTTCGTTCTGCTCAGAAGCGACAATCTTCATATCGACAAAAAAATAGAAATGATAAAGGTTGCCGTGTCCGATGGAAAATTTCGTGACACGGTTGATCTTGAGAAAGGCAACTATATATCTTTAATTGCAGAAGATATACGGCTCAATCTTTTTTTAGAAGCGGGAGATGACATATCACTGCAAATAAAGGACAATGCAGTTACATTCTCAGGAAAAGGCGGTGAGCAGAATGCATTCCTGAAAAAATTTAATGAGCAGTTTGAAAAAGATTTTGATGACAGCACCTCAAACGCGAAAATTCTTTCTTCCGGAGTGGATGCGTTCGAGATGGCGATCTTTGACAACAGGAAAAAAGAAAATGATTTTTTAAAAAACAGCCTGGATAAAGGAAAATTTTCTCCGGCATTCACAGAGTTCATCCAGAATACAATCAGCTACCGTTATTGGGGACAGCTTCTCTCCTATCCTATCATCAACGGAAATAATAATAAGTCAATACTAACGGTAACAGAATTGCCGGCAGTGATGCTTGATAATTTTTCGGGTGTAAAGGTGAGCAATGATGCCGCTCTTATCATTGAGTCATACAGGGATTTCCTGAAATACTATGTCACCTATTTCACGTCAAAGTCGAATGGCTTTAAAAAGTTTACTGATTATTCCATCTCTGCCGATAAGAAATTCGCGTTCGCAAAAGAGAAATTAAAAGACAAGTCATTTAAATTCTGGCTTGCAAAATATATGATTGATGAGTGCAGTCGCCTTTCTCCTTTCATGACAAAAAAATTATATGCTGCTTTAAAAGAAATCGACAAGGAGTGGGATTATACTTCCGCAGTGAATGAAGTATGCGGAGAAAAAATGGCGCAGAAGGAAGATAAAAAAAGTGATGGATCATCTTCCGCATCGGGCCAGAACAAAGCGTCTTCAGGCAATGAGCTCGACCTTACAGACGTAAACGGCAAGCATGTTTCTCTCAGCGATTTCAAAGGCAAGGTCGTGTACATTGATTTCTGGGCAAGCTGGTGCGGACCCTGCAGGGGAATGATGCCGCGCTCAAAAGAGCTTCACGAAGGCCTCACCGACAAGCAAAAAAAACAAATCACCTTTCTTTATATCTCCATAGATGCTGACAGCGCTTCATGGAAAAAAGGAATCCGGGATTTGGGAATCCAGGGAGTGAATCTCATTTCGCCCGGCAACTGGAGCTCAAAAGTCTGCAGCTATTTTCAGATCAACAGCATTCCCCGCTACATGATCATGAACAAGAAAGGTGAAATCGTTGAGTTCAACGCCAAACGTCCCGCTGATCCCAGCATCATCGAGGATCTCCTGAGATATACTTACGAATAATTTTTTGAAGCGATATCTTATCGCTTCGATCAGCCTTCCCTCCCGTCTTCCGTTCGCGGGAGCTCACTTCAGCCGGGGCTATTAATAAAAATTCATTTTCATACAGGAAAGACATTCATCCAGGTATTAAGAATAATGTCATAGTGTCTTTGCGTTTTTTCTCCGCGTCCTTTGCGGTACAAAAATTTAACCGCAAAGTGCGCAGAGGTTTCGCAGAGTTCGCAAAGAGATCCTGCTGAAAGTGAATTTATGGCTTCGCACAGCAATGTTGTATTTATCGTGCGTTGAGATATTTCCTGTACGTAGGTTCAGGATGTTTTTTAAAGCCATGTTGTATGTAAACAGGTTCACCTTCTTTTGTTGCATGCAGCTCAAGCAAAGCAACGTCTCTAGCCTCTGCCTCTTCAACAAGCCTTTTCAGAATGCTGCTGCAGATTCCCTTCCTCCGGAAAGAAGGAACGGTGTACATATTCATTAAGTATCCGATCTTACCCGATGGGTTTTTAAAATTTCCCGCCTGCTCACGAAAAACAATTCCGCCGATACCGGCTACATCTTTACCACTTTTAGCAATATAACAGATGTATGAAGCATCATTTAATGTTTTGGTGAAATATGCCTGGAGATTTTTCTTCAAGCCGATAACATCCTCCGGCTTTTGCTCGCCCCAAAACTCAATAAGAAATTCCGTACGATAATCAACCAGCGTTTGCAAATCGTTCTGTTCAGCTTTGTGATAAGTAATTTCCATTTGTCAACACATAAAAAAAGTTAAGCAGTAATTCCTTAGCGAACTTTGCGCAACCTTAGCGCACTCTGCGTTATAATTTTAATTCATCCCGTTCAACAGCTTATTATAATCAGGATTAGTTCGAATACTATTAAATGATTCTTCATTCTGAATTTTTGATTTATCCTTAAGCCCTAATTGCACTGCTTCCTGCAAAGCAGCAATCGCTTTTCCCTGGTCACCTTGTCTTGCAAGCAAACAAGCTAAAAGAAATCGCTGTTCCGAATTTTCAGGATCGGCGATTTGATAGATGTCAAGATATCTCTGCGCGGCAGAAAAATTATTTTGCCTGATCGCTTTGTTTGAATAAGAATAAGAAGCAAGAGAAAGATAAGCGAGCAATCTTTGGTACATCATCTCCTGCTCTCCTTTCTCCAGCGAATGCATCCGCGCCACTTCCGCCTTCCACCAATTCAAATCCTTGTCTTCGAAACATTGCATATAATTTTGCTTCAGGTTTTCCTCTGTTTGCAAAACGGCTTGCTGCTTCTGCATTTCTCTTTTGTATGCGTCAGATTGGCTAATTGAAGCTGCTTTTTGTTTGTAAGAAGAAACATCTGCAATACCATCAAGAAAACTAATCACACGCAGATTCAAATCATGCTGTGCAACAGTATTTTTTCCGGAAGCAATTAATTTATTTTCCTTTTGTAAAAATGAATTGATAAGTGATTTATCCGCTTCAATAATTTTATTTCTCATCGCATTAAAGCTGCACCAGTAAAATGCATCTTCGAACGACAATGAATCTGGCCATTCATGTTTTCCTTTCCATTCAATGATACAATGAACAGCTTTCTTCGAGTCCAGCACTTGTCCTGAGGTTTTTACTTCTGTATAATTCATGTCGCGCAATCCCGCGAATCCTAATGCAGGTGGAAGCGGCTGCAGCTTTTCCAACGGCAATGAAGCTCCGCAATAAACAAGCGCCGATAATTCAGGATGAAGCGAAGCGCTCATCTGGGCTACTTTCGATCCGCCCGAAAATCCAACGAATGAAATCCGTTTTGCATTAACGGAATATTTTGAAGATGCTTCATTGATAAGGTTTGATGCAATGCCATTACTCTCATCAAACTGTAATCCGTTTTTTGAGCTGTTCGATCCCATCAGGATATATCCAAACTTATCAGCAAGCATTTTAAACAAGCCCACAGGATAAGCACCGCTTCCATGCGGATCAAAAAATATAATGACAGGAAACTTTTTCGAAGCGCTATAATCTTTTGGAAGATACAAAGCATACGATTGTGTCGCATCATTACTGCATGCAACTGATGGAATCACTTCTCCGGCCTTCAGCTCCTGCTTTACTTCCGGCTGCTGTTGCAGCGGTGCTTCAGCAACACTTTCCTTTGACGGGTGCTTTGAAGTGCATGAAAAAAAACCAACTGCTAAAATCAGATACTGCAATCGTTGTATTTTCATTTTCATATTTTTAAAAATCAGTTACAATAATAATCAATAAAAAAGGGACTCAATTGAGTCCCTTGTATTATTTCGTTCCGGATTTTTATTTCAGCCCGAATGCTTTTTTCACCTTGCCAACATAGTCAAGCTTTTCCCATGTGAAAAGCTCAACTTTCTTGCTGAGTTTTTTTCCTGCAGGAGTTAAAAAAACCTTTGTCACCCATTTACTTTTTCTACCCATATGTCCGTATGAAGCGGTTTCAGAATAGATTGGATTACGCAGCTTCAAACGTTGCTCAATAAAATATGGACGCATATCAAAAATCTCCTGCACCATTTTACCGATTTTGCCATCAGTCATTTTTACTTTCGCTGTACCGTAGGTATTCACATTAATGGATGTAGGCTGCGCTACACCGATAGCGTAAGAAACCTGCACCAATACTTCTTCACAAAGTCCGGCAGCAACAAGATTTTTCGCGATATGTCGTGTAGCATAAGCAGCAGAGCGATCCACTTTTGAAGGATCCTTTCCTGAAAATGCCCCGCCACCGTGCGCGCCTTTTCCGCCATAAGTATCAACAATAATTTTTCTTCCTGTAAGGCCGGTGTCTCCGTGGGGTCCTCCGATTACAAATTTTCCTGTTGGGTTGATATGATATTTAATTCTGTTATTGAAATACTTTTTGTAGTTCGGATATTTTCTCATGATGCGAGGCATGAGGATATTGATCATATCCTTTTTAATCTTCGCGGCCATCTTTTCATCGAAATCAAAATCATCGTGCTGAGTAGAGATTACGATTGCATCGATACGAACAGGCTTATTGTTATCATCATACTCAAGCGTAACCTGCGACTTTGCATCGGGACGCAGGTATTTTATTTCTTTATCTTCTCTGCGAAGCTCGGCAAGCTCAATCAGCAATTTATGAGAAAGGTCAAGCGCCATAGGCATGTAATCTCTTGTTTCATTTGTTGCATAACCGAACATCATTCCCTGGTCGCCTGCGCCTTGCTCTTCTTTGTTCTTTCTTTCAACACCCTGGTTAATATCGCTTGACTGCTCATGAATGGATGAAAAAATTCCGCATGAATCTGCTTCGAACATATACTCGCTTCGCGTGTAACCAATTTTCTTGATCACGTTACGCGCAATCGTTTGAACATCGAGATACGTTTTTGATTTTACTTCTCCCGCAAGAACAACCTGCCCTGTGGTAACCAGCGTTTCGCAGGCAACTTTTGAAGACGGATCAAATGCAAGAAAGTTATCAATGAGAGCGTCCGATATCTGGTCCGCTACTTTATCAGGATGTCCTTCTGATACAGATTCTGATGTGAATAAATATGACATTGTAGATTTAGGATTTTACGGTTAGAATTTCCACCTTACTAAGGAGGCGGCAAAAGTAAAGAAATTGCATTAACTGCAAAAGAAGAAACTTTAAAGCTCTTTTAATTTGTTTACCAACAGGTTAAGGAAGTTCGTTAGTGGCTTGGATGCCATCATTTTCATCATCGCGTTCAGCTCAGCATCAAAAGCAAGCTGTACGCGGCATTGCTGCTGCAAATCTTCAATCATGCAGCTTAAAGTAAAATCAAAAGGAGCGCTTCCATTCTTTGTCACTTTCACAAGGCTATTCGGAACTTTTTCAATGATCTTCATTCCCAGCGTTGCCATTCCCTTAATCGTGAAAGTACATTCATCCGTTGTCGACTTCCAATCAGTGACTTGCTCCGGCATCATCTTCTCAAAGTTGTTGAAGTCACTGAGGAAATCAAAAATCTCTTTGGCGGTTTTATTAATTACGACTTTGTCGCTTTCCAGTCTTGTCATGAGGATACTAATTACTAATCTTTACGAATGTACGAATCTTTGGATGTGAGATAATAGATTTGAGATGTGAGATTAACATTTGTCTTGATTCCTGACTCTAAATTCTTGCATCTTTTATTTTCCCCACGAGTCAGGAGATTCCCGCCATGCCTTCAATGTCTTCAAATCTTTATCGCTCACATATTTTGAATCAAGCGCTTTTTCAATCAGCACATCATAATTACAAAGCGAATACACCGGGCATTTTTCTTTTTTGAAATTATCCGTTGCCATTTTGAAACCATAAGTAAAAATGGAAACCATTCCATTCACCCTGCAGCCTGCATCACGAAGCGCATTCACAGCCTTAAGAGAGCTTTGTCCTGTTGAAATTAAATCTTCAATCACAACTATTGATTGCCCGGCTTTGATTTCTCCTTCAATAAGGTTTTCTCTTCCGTGATCTTTTGGAGAAGAACGAATATAAACAAACGGAAGTCCCATCGCCTCAGCAACCAATGCTCCCTGTGCAATTGCTGCGGTAGCAACTCCTCCGATTGCATCAGGCCTTCCGAATTTTTCTTCAATCGATTTTACCAATGCCTGGCGTATGAACGTTCTTATCTTCGGATGTGAAAGAGAAATTCTGTTGTCACAATAAATCGGCGACTTCCATCCGGAAGCCCATGTAAATGGTTCGGCCGGCTGTAGCTTGATGGCTTTTATCTGCAGAAGAAATTCAGCAATCTTTAGTGCAGTATCGTCTTTGGAGTGCATGCGGCAAACATACGTAGAATTTGATAATTTGATGATGTGCAAATTTGGAAATGTGCAGATGGACAAATGCGAAAATTTGTAAATGCGCAAATGTGCAAATAGAGTTTATATTACCGGATCGGCACGTTGCTATTTACGCATTTACGCATTTACGCATTTTCAAATTTGCACATTTTTCTCCCTAACTTGCAGTTAATTAAAATGCATATGCACTCAGTATTTATCCAGGACAAGCCGCTTCATTTTATAAATGCTTCAGACAGCAAAGAGCTTGAGCTGGCGAAACGCGGTCAAATTATTTCAGAAGGTGACAAGGATATTGATGAAGTAATTTCTTTGATTGAAAATAATGTCAATCACGAAGAGACTTTTTATCTCGCGGAAAATTCTGATTCGGCCTGGAAGATTTTTATTTCCTATTTCACATTAATTGAAGCTTCCGGCGGAATCGTTCAAAATAAAAAGGAAGAATTCCTGGTGATCTATCGTCTTGGTAAATGGGATTTGCCAAAAGGAAAAATAGAATACGATGAATCGCCGGAAGAAGCCGCCATTCGTGAAGTGCAGGAAGAATGTGGTGTTGATCAGCTTACAATTTTAAAAACACTTCCTCTTACTTTTCATACTTATCAATTAAAAGGAAAAAGAATGCTGAAAAAAACGCATTGGTTTTTAATGCAATCGGAAAATGATTCTGTTCTCGTTCCTCAAAAAGAAGAAAATATTCTTGAAGCTGTGTGGATGACTGAAAAAGAGATCGAGAAGAAAGTTTTGACGAATACTTATTCTTCGATTGCGGACTTACTGAAAAACTTTTTTAATCGAGCTTAAAGAGATCTCTGCGGTTCTCCCTTTTTCTCTGCGAACCTCTGCGACATTTTTTGTATCGCAGAGAAAAAGGGAGGTTCGCAGAGCGTTATCGATCTTGATTCCGATTCTAAATTTTTACAGCGTCCGGAACAAACATCGAAATATCTCCATTGTAAAGAAGAATATCTCTGACGATAGTAGATGAGATGTGTGACAGCGATGGATCTGAAACAAGAAAAATAGTTTCAATTTCAGGAGCGAGATTACGGTTCATCTGTGCAATGGCGCGTTCAAACTCGTAATCCGCGGAAGTCCGCAAACCTCGCAATATATATTGCGCATTTATTTCCTGGCAAAAGTTTACGGTAAGGCCGCTGTAGCTCGCGACTTTTATTTTCGGCTCTCCTTCAAAAACTTTATTGATAAAATGCTCGCGTCTTTCACGGGAAAAATAATAGTTCTTGTTCGTGTTATAACCGATACCAACAATAATTTCTTCAAAGAGCGGAAGCGCTCGTCTTATTATACTTTCATGACCACGTGTGATAGGATCAAATGAACCGGGAAAAACAGCTGTTTTCATTTCTAACGAATTGAAGAAGCGAATATACAAATCGCTTCTTAATCATAACCTTTTGCGATCTTTGAGCCTTTGCGAGACAATTGTTTCGCGCAAAGGCGCAAAGCTCGCTAAGCAAAATCATTCCTCCTTTTTCTTGCTTTTATAAATACTGAAAGCGCAATTACTATAAACCCTGACTTCGTCCGCTTCAATTACACTAACTAATTTCCGCTTGGCTTGATGCTCAACAATCAGCCAGCCGTTTTCTTTCAATAAGTTTTTCCTGAAAACTGCCTCAGGAATTGCATCCGTTGTTTCAAGCTCATATGGCGGATCAGCAAAAATAATGTCATATGAACGGTTACAGGTTTCAATAAAACGAAAAGCATCAGCGCGGATGGATTTTGCTGAAGTCATTTCAAACTTCTTAAATGTTTCGCTGATAAATTTTACACAGCTGCCATTAGAATCAACAGCTGTAATATCATCGCATCCCCGCGAGCCGAACTCATAGCTGATATTTCCGGTACCGCTGAATAAATCGAGCAGGGAAATTTCTTCAAAGTCAAAATGATTGTTCAGGATATTAAACAAAGCTGTCTTCGCGAAATCAGTTGTAGGCCGCACCGGAAGGTTCTTTGACGCCATGATGGTTCTTCCCTTGAGCTTACCGGTTATGATTCGCACAATGCAAGGCTAAACAGGTTGAAATAAAAATGTTCAGGTATGTCTTTGAACACATAGCTGAAATCAAAAATATTTTTTCGTGACGCGAACTGAATATTCCTGATGTATTTGTACAGCATGCTGTGAACAGCGGATTCCTTTTCTGCTTCGCCGAAAATAAAAGTTGTAATTGTTTCAGGATTCAGCTGAAGGCGGTCACACACAAACATGACGTAATAAACAAGATCATCAACGTTGTTGTACGGGAATGAATTCACAAGGGTTAATTTCCTGCCTTCAGTAACGACAATATCAATATACCCATTCCGAACATTCAGCAGGAATAATTTCTCGTTTGATTTTCTGACTGCAAGATGAAGCCCTTCAAGTAAAGCTGTTGAATGATGATGAACAGACGGATTGTCGAACAAATGATTAATACAGTCATTCACTGATGCAGGAACCGAAAACACATTCATCATATCAAATGCGCGAATATTCTCTGAATAAATATTAGCGGGAGCTCTATTAAAATTGAATTGGAAATATTTCTCTGCATCTTCCTTTTTGAACAACGCTGATGGAACCAGCGTAGATTCTTCATTCGCAACAGAAACAGCAACGGTTTTGAATTCAAAATTTTTCAGGAGAATGCTTTTAGAAGGCATTCCATTCAGCCATGCTGAATATTTTGATGAATCATTTTCACCGGGATATTGAAAAACCTCCAGCGCTAGAAATTTATTTTGTTTCCTGTCAAGCAACGCCAAAGAAAATTCATTCGCTGACACTGAAGAAATCAAATCACAGCGGATACTGTTTTTCATTTCCAAAGCTTCATCAACAATGCAAATAACAGCTTCCGGGTTCTTCGTATTAAGTCTGAAAATATTTTCTGTAGCGGGATTCAAGGGAACTAAAAGTTAAAAAGCAAAACTACATATATTATCTACGAATTACGAATCCGTACGAATATACGAATTGGCGTGATTCGTATATTCGTACAGATTCGTAATTCGTAGATTATTTAAATGACAAGGATAATCATTCTGAGTCCGAACAGTATCAGCACAGAGCCAACACTCCAGTTGATCCAATGCAAAACCTTAGCGTTCAGCAAATGGGCAATTTTATTGGCGATAAATGCTTTTAATAAATCCATACCGAAAACTGTACACAAAACAGTAGCGAAAAAAGCAGCGTCATCAGCTTTTGTATAATCCTCTTTCAGCTTAACAAGACTCAAAATACCGATCCAGAATAACAGCACAGCAGGATTTAGAGAATTCATCAAAAATCCTTTCAGTATAAATTTAGCATGAACGGTTTTTTTATCGTCATCCACCTCTTTAGGCTTAACCTTTCTTAGAAAATTGATGATGCCGAATCCTATCATTAAAAAACCTCCTATCCATCCCATCGCAGTTTTGTATTTTCCTGTCAGATCAAGCTGGGACGCGAAGGTGTAAGCAACGACAATACAGGTTGCATCGCTCAGCAACACACCAACAGCCAGGTGAACGCCGGCCTTGAAACCCTCATGAATTGAAGTCTGAAGCAAGGTGAAAAAAACCGGCCCGAGGATAATAGCAAGGACAAGTCCGAATACAATTCCGCTTAAGATTGGTTCAATCATAAAAATAAATTTCGAAATTCGTCCGCCTTGGCGGATCGGATTTTCTGTTCACTGGAATTTTTACTGCTTTAAAAACATCTCCCATTCTTCAAGCTGAGCTGACTTCATTACTCTTGGAAATTTATTTTGTCCGCCTAACTTTCCTTTCTCTTCCATGAAACGGTAAAACTTTTCGGATGGAACTAATTCAATGAAGACTTCTTTCAATGCGCTTTTTCTTTCCACATCATAATCATCATTCAGCTCTTTCAATGTTCCATCCAGTTTTTCCTTTAATGCATTTTTATCAGGAGCTCCGTTCGTTCCTAAAAACCATTTGTGAGCGAATGCTCCATCGAACAGAATTCCTGCAACGGTATATTCCGGAATTTCAATATTGAAATCTTTTGAAACCTTCTCTATCGCCTTGTTCATGTTATCGACTGAAAGATGTTCTCCCACAAGGCTAAGGAAATGTTTCGTTCTTCCGCTGATTACGATCTCAGCATTTTCTTTCGATGTAAAACGAACTGTATCGCCAATCAAATATCTCCATGCACCTGCGCATGTGCTGAGCAATATTGCATAGTCCTTGTTTTCCTCCACTTCATTGATGAGAAGCGCTTGCGCATCTTTTAATGGCTCACCGTTTGAATCAAAATTCTTTTCATCAAAAGGAATGAACTCGTAAAACATTCCGTTGTTTAAAATCAGCTTCATGTAACGTGCATCAGGCTCTGTTTGAAATGCGATGAATCCTTCCGAGGCAGGATACATTTCAATGTAATGAACAGGATGCGCAAAAAATTTCTCAAAGCTTTTACGATATGGCTCGAATGAAACTCCGCCATGAGCATAGACCTGGAGGTTCGGCCAAATGTCGTGGATAGTTTTCAGGTTGTAGTGTGCAATCACTTTTTCCATGAGCAATTGCACCCAGGCAGGAACTCCCGTGATGATGCCGATATCCCATTCGTGAGCTCTGCGGGTAATTACTTCAAGCTTTATATTCCAGTCTTTTCCTTTTGAAATTTTTTTTCCGGGCTTGTAATATTTCTGAAACCAGATCGGAACTCTGCGGGCGGAAATTCCGCTTACGTCACCTTCATAATAATAACCCTGGTTTTTTAAATCAGTGCTTCCGCCTAACCATAAAATTCCTTTTTCAAAAAATGAAGCGGGAAGATCATACTTCACTAAAGTCATCATCTGGCGGATGCTCGCTTTCTTCAGCGCACGCACCATTTCACGCGTGACAGGAATATGCTTGCTTGCGCTTTCAGAAGTTCCGGAGCTGAGAGCAAAATATTTTACACGGCCATTCCAGCAAACGTTTTCTTCTCCTTCAAGACAACGATGCCACCATTTTTCAAACATGGAATTGTAATTGAAAACAGGAACCTGCTCCTGGAACAGCTTTACAAATCTTTTCGTAGTGAGCAGCTCAGAAAAACGATATTCGTTTCCAAAAGCGGTGAACTGAGATGCTTTCAATAATTTTTTCAGAACTGTCCGCTGGTGCTGAATAGGTGTATGCTCTCTCCGCTTAACGCGTTGCGAAAGCTTTAGCCCTTGTTTGATCAATGCACCGAGTACAGGCATTCAGTTCAGATAAAAGTGTTCTGAACAAAAGTAGAAAATGAAATGATACTTGGAAGGAAGTTCGTAAGTGTTTATGTGTTTAAGAGAATTGATTTCTTAAACACATAAACACTAAAGCACTTAAACACTTTTTTACATATTCTTAATCATCTCCGTCCCAAACTCAGAGCATTTCAAAAGTGTTGCACCCTGCATCTGTCTTTCGAAATCGTAAGTGACACGTTTTGCAGCGATGCTTTTTTCCATGCCTTTGTAAATGAGGTTGGCGGCTTCAATCCAGCCGAGATGCTCGAACATCATGGCTCCGCTGAGAATTACTGAACCGGGATTTACTTTGTCTTGCCCGGCATATTTCGGTGCAGTACCATGAGTAGCTTCAAAGATTGCATGACCTGTTACATAATTGATATTCGCTCCAGGCGCAATTCCAATTCCTCCAACTTGTGCCGCCAATGCATCACTTAAATAATCACCGTTAAGATTTAATGTTGCGATCACATCAAAATCTTCCGGACGTGTAAGCACTTGCTGAAGCGTGATATCAGCAATTGCATCTTTTATCACGATGCCTGCTCCCGGTTTTCCTTCAGGAATTTTGCACCATGGTCCGCCATCGATTTCAACAGCTCCGTAGAAATTTTTCGCAACGCTATATCCCCAATCACGGAAACCACCTTCAGTGAATTTCATGATGTTTCCTTTATGAACGAGCGTTACACTTTTCTTGTTATGCTTGATTGCGTATGAAATCGCGCTGTGAACAAGTCTTTCTGTTCCCAAATAACTAACAGGTTTAATTCCTATTCCAACCTGCAAAGCAACATCTCTTTTCGGAGCACCAACACTCTCCAGCTGTTTCTGCCACGCTGTTCCTGCTTCTTCAGTTCCGAAACGGATTTTCTTGAAGTCCTTCGGAAATTCTTTCTCAATAAAATCAAGAATCTTTTTTGCCTCAGGTGTTCCTGCAGCGTATTCAATACCTGCATAAATATCTTCAGTGTTCTCGCGGAAGATCACCATATCCACAGCTCCCGGATTTTTTACAGGCGAAGGAACACCTTCAAACCATCTTACGGGACGAAGACAAACATACAGATCAAGTATCTGGCGTAGCGCAACATTCAGCGAGCGGATACCGCCACCGACAGGAGTTGTAAGCGGACCTTTTATTCCTACAAGATATTCTCTGAAAGCATCCAGTGTTTCATCCGGAAGCCAGTTATTGGTTTTCTTAAATGACTTTTCTCCGGCCAAAACTTCCTTCCAGATAATCTTCTTTTTGCCGCCATAGGCCTTTTCTACTGCAGCATCCATCACACGTACAGAGGCAGCCCAGATATCGGCTCCTGTTCCATCACCTTCTATAAAAGGAATAATCGGATCATCAGGCACATTGAGCTTGCCTGCGCTCATGGTAATTTTATTTCCAGCCATTTAATGTTGTTTTAAAAATTGAGGTGGCAAAAATAGTTTTTTTAGCAATTGCATTTTCTTTTTACGAATCATTCTCCAACGATCAGTAATTAAAATCTGTGAAATTCGAATATCGAAATACGAATTGCCACACTTTCCGATAAGCTCATTCGATAATTTTCGCCAAAAAACGCCCGCAAAACGGGACCTTTTTTGATAACTTTTGTTGAAAACATCGCTTCCAAATCAAGAAAAAACCCTTACTTTCGCGCTCTCAAATTAAAAATCAACTACAAGAATATATCATGGCTAATATTGGTAAAATAACTCAGATCATCGGACCGGTGATTGACGTGAGTTTTGATGACGAAAATTCAACCCTTCCGAATATCCTCGATTCATTGGAAATCGATCGCCCAAACGGAACTGTACTCGTTATGGAGTGTCAGCAACACATTGGAGAAGATACAGTTCGCGCAATTGCGATGGATGCTACTGATGGCTTAAGCCGTGGAACTCTTGTCCGTGCAACAGGCGCGCCTATCAAAATGCCTGTTGGTGATGCGATCAAAGGACGTCTCTTCAACGTTGTGGGAGATGCAATTGACGGAATCGGAAAAGTAGATAAATCAGGCGGTGCTTCTATTCACCGTCAGCCTCCAAGATTTGAAGATCTTTCTACTGAATCTGAAGTTTTATATACAGGAATTAAAGTTATCGATCTGATCGAGCCTTATTCAAAAGGTGGTAAGATCGGTTTATTCGGTGGTGCGGGAGTTGGAAAAACTGTATTGATCATGGAATTGATCAACAACATCGCGAAAACATATTCAGGACTTTCGGTTTTTGCCGGAGTTGGTGAGCGTACACGTGAAGGAAATGATCTTCTTCGTGAGATGATTGAATCAGGCGTTATCCGTTATGGTGATGAGTTTAAGCACTCAATGGAAAAAGGAAGCTGGGATCTTTCAAAAGTTGATATGAATGAGCTTGGAAAATCACAGGCAACGTTGGTGTTCGGTCAGATGAACGAGCCTCCCGGAGCCCGTGCACGTGTTGCTCTTTCAGGATTGACAGTTGCTGAGCAGTTCCGTGACGGTGATGAAAAATCAGGCGGACGCGATATCCTTTTCTTTATTGATAACATCTTCCGTTTCACGCAGGCAGGTTCTGAAGTATCGGCTCTTCTTGGCCGTATGCCTTCAGCCGTAGGTTACCAGCCAACGCTTGCAACTGAAATGGGATTAATGCAGGAACGTATTACATCTACAAAGAGAGGTTCTATTACATCTGTACAGGCCGTTTACGTACCTGCCGATGACTTAACAGACCCTGCTCCTGCAACAACGTTTGCTCACTTGGATGCAACAACTGTATTGAACCGTAAGATCGCTGAGTTAGGAATTTATCCTGCCGTTGATCCATTAGATTCTACTTCGAGAATTCTTTCTCCTTCTGTTGTCGGAGACTTACATTATAACACTGCGCAACGCGTGAAGAGCACTCTTCAGCGTTACAAAGAATTACAAGATATCATTGCCATCCTTGGTATGGATGAATTAAGTGATGACGATAAATTAGTTGTATCACGCGCAAGACGTGTTCAGCGTTTCTTATCACAGCCTTTCAACGTTGCCGAGCAGTTCACAGGATTAAAAGGTGTAATCGTTCCGATCGAAGAAACCATCAAAGGCTTCAACATGATCATGGATGGTGAAGTTGATGAGTATCCTGAAGCAGCCTTCAACTTAGTTGGAACTATTGATGATGCGATTGAAAAAGGAAAGAAGCTTCTTGCTGAGGCGAAATAATTGTTCATTGGTTTAATAGTTCATTGGTTTATTACTAATGAACTATTGAACCAATTAACTAATAAACAAGTAACTAAATGCAGTTAGAAATAATCACTCCAGACAAGAAGATTTACAGTGGCGAAGTAACCTCCGTAAGCGTCCCCGGCATGAGCGGACGTTTCCAGATGCTGAAGAACCACGCTCCTATTATTTCCACTTTAATGAATGGCAAAGTGAAAATAAAAGACAAAGATGGCGTGAAAGAGTTCGATGTAAAAGGTGGCGTTGTGGAGAATCTGAAGAATAAGATTATTATACTTGCTGAGTCAGTTTGATGGATAAAAGATGTGCGAATTGCGATAGGCGATTTGCGAAAATAGAAAAGACGTTCATTGCTGAACGTCTTTTTTTATTCCCCTTTTTTGTCCTGACTCTTGGCTCTAGATTCTTGATTCCTCCATCAAGACACCCGCACCGGAACTAAAACCTGTCCCTTCGTTACTTTCTCAGCAGCATGAATAACCTGCATGCTCCTGAAAAACTTATAATACATCTCCCTCATAAAATCCTTTTTAGAAACTCCACCGGCTTTTAATGCTTTCCGGTGGCCGTACCAAACTGCATGGATAGTTCCAAAAAACAAAACAGAATAAAAGCTGATTGAAACCACACGACTGTAAAAAGATTTCTTTTGAAAAATAATGCTCAGCCTTTCATTCTGAAATTTGATATGATGCGCTTCATCGATAATAATATCACGGCAAATAGATTTCAGCAACGGACATTGTGTTGCATCATGTAAAGCCTGGTAAAATACCTGCGCTGCGCTCTCAACAATAATAACAGCGATCGTCCACAGCTCCATGCTTGTGTTGAGGTAGCGGATTTTTCTGAACAGCGTATCGCCCCAATCCTTCTTCACCCGCTTCTCGCCTATCACATCAATATATTTTCCAAGATTGCTTCCATGCTTCTGCTCCTCACAGATAAAAAGCTTTACGGCATCCACATAATCAGCATCACCAATAGAAGCCGCATACTTCGAAGCCGCAGCCAGCAAATGCCTGCCATCACTCGTCTCCCCAAGCTGCCACGCTTTTAATGAATAGAGAATTTTTTCTTTTTCTTCTTTTGTGATTTTGGGTTGTTGGTTCCAATCTACTCTTTGGAAAGTTAGATTGGTTTGGAAGTGGGTTTTCCAGAAGAGAGAGGTGTGTGACATGGTGGTGTGGTTTTTAGGTTCATTTTGAACAACGACAACTCCGATTGAAGATTTTATTTTTGCGGAAGTTTAACTTCGGTTAACAAATCACTCCGTCGGAAACTGTCTCAAAAGCTTTTCAAAAGTCTTAGTCCTTTTTGCCGGCTTCAACTGACATTCCCAAAGAGCGATAATCTTCCATCCATCCTTTTTCAATTGCTTCTTTACAACTTCATCGCGTTTAATATTCCCTCCTATTTTCCTTTCCCAAAAGGCAGTGTTTGATGTCGGAATAGTTGCATACCGACAGTTTTTATGACCATGCCAGAAGCAACCATGAATGAAAACAACGGTCTTAAATCTTTTTAAAACCAAGTCAGGTTTACCGAATACTTTTTTATCATGAAGCCGAAAACGAAACCCTTTGCCATGTAAGAATTTTCTTACAAGCAACTCTGGTTTCGTATTTGTCGCTTTTACCTGCGACATATTGTAAGACCTTACTTCCTTACTGTGAATATCAGCCATTATTACTAACAATTGTTATTAACATTAAACACTCTGTCACTTATATCGGGTTGATGATAAGTGACAATTAAAACTTCTTTACACAACAGATTATGAAAAGAAAAAATAAACCTGTTCATCAGGTTGAATTTAAGAAAAATTCTGAAAGTGTCATCCTGAAAACTTTCGGAGAAAATCTAAAAAAGATTCGCGAACAAAAAGGTTACTCACAGGAGGCACTCGCCTTCGTTGCGGGAATTAGTAGGTCGTATTACGCAGAAATAGAAAACGGAAGAAGAAATGTATCGCTTATCAATATGACAAAAATAATAAGCTCGCTTGAAATTGAATTTAATAAACTTTTAACCCTTTCTGAAATTGAAAAAAATTTTAAATAATCATGGAAAAACTAATGCAGTCAAAGAAAAAATTCGTTACCCAAATTTTAAGCAAAGAGAAGTTCCCGATTGAACACTCATATCTGGCAAACAAGCGTCTCGCTGTTATAACTCACTATCTTCATAATCAATCAAACGGTGTTTCAAGAAAATTCAAACAGGATGCATATTCTTTTACAAAAGAAATAATCGAATATTCGTTTCCCGAGGAAAAAATTCCTTCTGTAGTTGCAGAAGATGCTTTACAATATCTTTTGTTTGAATCAAGAGAAGTTCCATTCCCACCGCCGGAAAATCCAACATTTAAATTCATAGATTTATTTGCCGGCATTGGAGGTTTTAGAATGGCTATGCAGGAGTTAGGAGGAAAGTGTGTTTATAGCAGTGAATGGGACGAGCAAGCACAAAAAACATATGAAGCTAATTATGGCGAGGTTCCTTTTGGTGACATCACAAAAGAAGACACAAAAAAATATATTCCTGATGACTTTGATTTGTTGTGCGCAGGTTTTCCCTGTCAGGCATTTTCCATTGCGGGTAAGCGCGGAGGTTTCGAAGATACAAGAGGAACATTATTCTTCGATGTGGCAGAAATCATAAAGAGAAAAAAACCAAAGGCAATTTTTCTTGAAAATGTAAAAGGCTTAAGAAACCATAATGGAGGAAGAACTCTCGCAACAATTTTAAATGTTTTGCGAAATGATTTAAACTATTTTGTTCCTGAACCACAAATAATAAACGCAAAAGATTTTGGAGTTCCACAAAACAGAGAAAGAATTTTCATCGTAGGATTCAGAAAAGATTTAGGCATCACCAATTTTGAATATCCGAAACCTATAAATAAAAAAGTTGCTATTGCAGATATTAAAGAAGAAAAAACTGTTTCAACAAAATATTATCTCTCCAATCAATATTTGCAAACACTCTATAATCACAAGGCGCGACATGCAAGCAAAGGCAATGGATTTGGCTTTGAAATCATTCCTGATGACTCAATAGCAAACGCAATTGTTGTTGGTGGAATGGGAAGAGAAAGAAATTTACTTCGTGATGATAGAATTGTTGACTTCACACCTGTTACGCATATTACAGGAGATGTCAATCGTGAAGGAATTCGAAAAATGACACCTCGAGAATGGGCTCGATTACAAGGATTTCCTGACACTTTTATTATACCTGTAGCTGACGCGTCAGCTTATAAGCAATTTGGCAATTCGGTTGCTGTACCTGCAATTCAAGCAACAGGTAAAGCATTAATCAATTTAATATAACCATTCCATGGGAATTCTAAATGACTCAGGTTTAATTAAAGGGGAATTGAAAATGGCCGCCTCTCTTTTTGAAACGCTATTTCCCAATTTTATGGAAGTTAAATATTCTTCGCCTTCGGATTATGTGAAAAAATATTGGGCAGAGTATATAAAGAAGAGTTCTGGGAGTTCATTAAATGGAAATATGTTTGAGTTAATTCTTTCCACTCTATTTATTCGTGAAAATCTATTGCCACTGTACATTGGAGCTAGGGTCGCTTTCGTTCCAAATGTTATTTATGATCTAATGCTTTATACATTAGAACGAGGACCAGTATGCATCAGTGCTAAAACTTCCTTACGTGAAAGATATAAACAAGCCGATCTTGAAGCAATTGCCTTAAAATATGTTCATCGTAAATCTTTATGTTATTTAATAACCCTAGATATCGGAGAAGCAAAAAATGTAAGCGCTAAAATTAAAAGTGGTGACGTCATCGGACTTGATGATGTAATAGTTGCGACCGAAACTGAATTTGATTTATTAATAAAAAATTTAAAAAAATTGGAGTACTCAGAAGCAGGTTCTGTTGATGTCATTAAGTCTCTAACTATAATACGAAAACCCTAAAACAACTATTTAATCAATTTTATGGCAATACAAGAGGATGAAAGGCTCATTATGAGTTTTGAGCCCAAGACAATAGAACATCTTGGTGTTAAAATGTATTCTACTCTTCCTCCAGCATTGGCAGAAATGATCGCTAACTCTTATGATGCATGCGCCAAAAATGTTTCAATAAAATTATACGATGAAGATGTTCAAAATAAAACCATAATTATAGAAGACGATGGAATAGGGATGTCTTTTAATGAAGTCAATGAATTTTTTTTAAGAATAGGGCGAAATAGAAGAGAGGAAGGGTTCAAGCAAACTAACTGTGATAGAATTGCAACAGGCAAAAAGGGGTTAGGAAAATTGGCATTGTTTGGTTTAGGTAATCGAATAGTAATTGAAACTATTCAGGCTTACAAAGGAGTTAAGTTTACTATGGATTGGGATGAGATTCTTAGTTGTACGGAAACTTATTATTCTCCAAACTTCGAATTGACTGAATCACAAAAGGAACATGGAACAACAATTTATTTAGAATCACTAAGTAGAGTGTCCCCATATTCACTCGATGCTCTTGCGATAAGCTTATCGATGCTCTTTAATTTTTCTGATCAAGATTTCAATCTTGTAATCTCATTAAACGATAGCGAATCTATTGTTATTGATAGCAAACTTAAATATCAAAATATTGACCCAGAATTTGAATGGGACTACAATGAGATCCTAAATGAATTTGAAAGTAGTTATGAATATAAGGATCAGATACAAGGTTTAATTATGACTACTGAGAAACCCTTAAAACCGGGAATGAGGGGAATTACGTTATACTCAAATGGAAGAATGATTAATAGTCCGGAGTTCTTTGGACCGTCAGAATCAAGTCACTTTTTTTCCTACGCTACCGGATGGTTAAATGTAGATTTTGTTGACAATTGGGAAGAAGATTTAATATCGACAAATAGACAATCCATTGATTGGGAAAATGAAAAGACATTGCAATTAAGAGAATACTTAAAAACCTTGATTATTTTTCTTGAACGTAAGTGGCGAGAAAGCAGAAGAGAAAAAAGAAGACGGAGCATAGAGATTAAAACGCATGTAGACTTAAAGAAGTGGTATGAAGCATTGCCTGATGATGTTCAACCAAAAATTGAAAATATTGTAAATGCAATAGACAATTCTGAACTATCTGAGCAAAACCAAGCCTCGACAGTTCAACACATTCATGATTTAATTCCAGAATATCCAAACTTACATTGGAGATACATACACCCAGAAATTAAAAAAGTCTCAGAAAAATACTATATAGGCAAAGATTATTATACTGCGTTTCTTGAGGCTTTAAAAAGATATATCTCAGAAGTAAGAAAAAAATCAGGAAGTACCAATGGGAACGATCGTAGTCTGATGGGTGAAGTGTTTTCCAATAGAAAGCTTTCTGTTACCAAAAAATATAAGAAAACTGACGGAAGTAGTTTCTCTCCAAATACAGTTATTAATATAGAAGAAGGACAACATTATCTATCCGAAGGAGCAGTTGTGGGAGGGAGAAATCCTTTATCGCATGAGGAGCATTTTGAATTAAATACAACTGGACTATTTACTGAAAAGGATTGTTTGGATTTTTTGAGTTTATTATCGCATCTTTTTAAAAGACTTGAAGATTCTGTTGTCCCTTAGTACTGATTATTTATTCACATTCTTAGAATTTTTTATTTCTTAATAAAACAAAAAACCCCGCCTCATCAGCAGGGTTCTTTTATATTTCGGATTTCGAATTGTTGATTTCGGATTGAAAAAAAATAATTCGAAATCCAAAATTCGCAATTCGCAATATTAAAATCGCAGTCTTATTTCTTCACCGAAGCATCCGGAGCCGGTGCGCCTGGTGCCGGCATCAGGCCGAGCTGTGCCATCATTTTCATGTCTTCGTTGTAGCCCCAGCGGTCGGAGGCTTTGCCGTCTTTGATTATCAGGACGTCTGTGCCCATTACGTTGAATGGCTTATTGGTGGCAGGCATTCCTTGTCCCGCTCCTGAGTTGGTTCCTGACATTGTGATCCATGTCATCACTGTATCTCCGCTTGTAGTCATGCCGTTAACTGTCATGTGTACATCGGGAAACATTGTAAAGAAATCCTTGAACTCTGCTTTCAGATCTTCTGATCCTTTTCCTGCATGTCCCGGGCTTGGGTTGTGATTTGTAAAGTCTGTTGTGCAGAATGAATCAACCGCTGCAGGATTGTGTGCGTTGATTACTTCTTCGTAGAAGCGCTGAACTTTTGCTTTGGTAGCAGCGGTCTTGTCGTTGCCGGAATTGTTGTTTCCGCATGATGACAGGATTGCGCAGATTGCTGAGAGTAGAAATAGTTTTTTCATTGTGTTATGGTTAGTTGGTTTTGGGTGGTAAAGATAATTGTTTTTGGTATTGGGTATTTAGTAATTGGTATTGGGATTTGAGTATTGCGATGTGCGTATTGCGAGATGGAAATGGGATTTTGTTTTCACTGATTGCTTACTGCTATTGCCTACTGCCAACTTATTTTATAGCCCCGATTGGAGCGGAGAGACGCGGGGATGCGGTTTGATTGCGGGGCTCCTGGAAAGTTGGGGGTTGCTTCGCTGGCGCTCGCAAGGACACTCTGTAGCGGCTTGGAGCGGAAAGCGGGAAGGGTGTTTGATTGGAGATGTGCGCTGTCGCTTCTAAAAAGAATCAAGAAGCAAGAACCAAGAGTCAAGACTTTTTGTCTCCGAACTCCGAACTAATCACTCCTGACTAAAAAGAAAAACCCTGCCTCATCAGCAGGGTTCTTTTATTTCGGATTTCGGATTGGTGATGGCGGATTATATAATTTAAAATTTCGGATTGAAAAAATTCGCAATCGACAATCCGAAATTCGCAATTCTTAGTAATCCATTCCTCCGCCCATTCCGCCTGGCATTCCGCCGTGTGGCATTGGGGATTCTTTTTCTTTGATGTCAGCGAGTACGCACTCAGTAGTGAGCAACATGCCGGCAATTGAAGCTGCGTTCTCTAAAGCTACGCGTGTAACTTTAGTAGGATCGATAACCCCTGCTGCGAACAGGTTCTCATATTTATCTGTGCGGGCGTTGTAACCGAAGTCATCTTTTCCTTCGCGGATTTTCTGAACAACGATTGAACCTTCCACACCTGCGTTCTCAACGATCTGGCGAAGCGGCTCTTCCAAAGCACGTTTGATGATCTGGATACCTGTAGTTTCGTCTTCGTTGATTCCTGTAAGCTTGTCGATAGAAGCTGATGCGCGGATGTAAGCAACTCCTCCGCCTGCAACGATTCCTTCTTCAACAGCTGCGCGTGTTGCGTGTAATGCATCGTCAACGCGGTCTTTCTTTTCTTTCATTTCAACTTCTGTAGCTGCACCAACATAAAGTACGGCAACTCCACCAGCTAATTTAGCAAGACGCTCCTGTAATTTTTCTTTATCGTAATCAGATGTTGTTGTTTCGATCTGAGCTTTGATTTGATTTACACGTGCAACGATATCAGCTTTTTTTCCTTTACCGTTTACGATTGTGCAATTGTCCTTGTCTATCGTGATCTTCTCAGCTTTTCCAAGGTAAGTAAGGTCAGCGTTCTCTAATTTGAAACCACGCTCTTCGCTGATCAATGTTCCTGCAGTTAAGATCGCGATGTCTTCCATCATTGCTTTTCTTCTGTCTCCAAAGCCCGGAGCTTTAACAGCAGCAACTTTCAATGAGCCACGGATTTTGTTTACTACCAATGTAGCAAGCGCTTCTCCGTCGATATCTTCAGCAATAATTAAAAGCGGCTGACCTGTCTGAACTTGTTTCTCAAGAACAGGAAGCAATTCTTTCATGCTGCTGATCTTTTTATCGTAAAGAAGAATATGTGGATTCTCTAATACCGTTTCCATTTTGTCTGCATTGGTAACGAAGTAAGGAGAGATGTAACCACGGTCGAACTGCATTCCTTCTACAACCTCAACAGTTGTTTCAGTTCCTTTTGCTTCTTCAACAGTGATAACTCCTTCTTTCTTTACTTTCTGCATTGCCTGGGCGATCAGCTTTCCGATTTCTGCATCATTATTTGCAGAGATAGTAGCAACCTGCTCGATCTTCTTGTTGTCATCGCCAACTGATTTGCTTTGTTTGCGAAGTGAAGCGATAACTGCTTCAACAGCTTTGTCGATACCGCGTTTCAAATCCATTGGATTTGCGCCTGCAGCAACGTTCTTCAAGCCTGCCGTAACGATTGCCTGTGCAAGAACGGTTGCAGTTGTTGTTCCATCACCCGCTACATCAGCAGTTTTAGAAGCAACTTCTTTCACCATTTGTGCACCCATGTTTTCGATCGGGTTCTTCAGCTCGATTTCTTTTGCAACTGTAACACCGTCTTTAGTGATAACAGGTGATCCGAATTTTTTATCAATGATTACGTTGCGTCCTTTTGGACCAAGCGTAACTTTTACAGCATTTGCTAATGCATCAACGCCTTTTTTCAGGGCGTCTCTTGCTTCTAAGTTGAATGTTATATCCTTTGCCATTGTTGTTATTTATTAATTGTTTGTTTTAGTTAAGTAATAGAAAATTGTTTGTGTGTGTTGAAGTGTTTATGTGTTTAAGAAATTGTTGAGCTTACTACTAAGCTTAAACACTTAAAAACTTAAACACTCACGCACTCATTAAAGAATCGCAAAAATATCTGACTCACGCATGATCAAATACTCCTTGCCTGTGTGAGTGATTTCAGTTCCGGCATATTTACCGTAAAGAACTTTGTCGCCAACTTTTACTGATGGCTTGTTGCCTTTTTCGTCTACCTCGCTGATAGAAACTACTGTTCCCTGCTGAGGTTTTTCCTTTGCTGTGTCAGGAATGATAAGACCGCTTGCTGTTTTTTCTTCTGCCTTAGCAGGCTCGATGATAACTCTGTTCTGAGTTCCCGCGATCGGCTTAATGGTGAATTTGCTCATGTTATTGTTATTTAGTTTTTAAAAATTATAAAATTTTGTGAAGTTGATTTCGCGTGCCGTTGTCGAATATTATGCCATCGGAATTTTCTGTCAATTTTTCTTTCAGACTGTCATCAGAAAAAAAAGATGCCATGGTTAACCGTGACATCATGACACCATGCTTCCCATAAGATCAGGATGAACGGTAATTATTTTTTCTCAGGAGCTTGCTGCGCAGGCTGGCTTTGAGCAGGCTGAGCTTGCTGTGCGGGCTGCTGCTGAGCAGGCGTGACAGGAGCGGGAGCTTTTTGATTCGTTGCTCCGGCACCACCGTTGTCAATCTGTTCCTGCATTGAGCTGCCGACAGTCCTTGCGTCCTTATTCGGTAATGCAAAGCTTGCAACGAGACATAGGGTAACAAGAGTCAATGCCAGTCCCCACGTTAGCTTCTCGATAAAATCGGTTGTCTTTTTAACACCCATCACCTGGTTAGATCCTGCGAATCCTGAAGCCAGTCCTCCGCCTTTTGAATTCTGCACGAGCACCACAAGGATGAGAAGAACACAAACGATTATAATCAAAACAGTTACTGCCGTATACATATTTATTCTTGCTTGTTTAAGAGGTTATCTATTTCCTTTATAAGGGCGGCAAAGTAACTGCTTTTTTCGGGATGATACAAGGACAATTTTTGATAAGATGAACGGGCTTTCAGCAGATTCCCCTGGTCGAAATAAATCTTCGCAAGCGTCTCGGAAACAAGGTCATCGTGCTCGGCTAAGCTCTTTTTTGCCTGGTTTATTGGGGAATAAAACTCAGCTTTCGAAGGTACAATCCGTGGCTCAGATTCAATGAAACGGTCAATAAGCTGCTCCTGGCTGGTTTTATCGGGCTTTTCCTGTGGTTCATTTGTCAATTCCTCAACAGGCTCATCATAAGCATGAACTTCCTCCACCTTACCGAATTCCGAACCTGATTTCAGCTTCAGCCAATCATAAAAAGAATGTGCTGCTGATTCCCGAACGACTGCATTTTTTACAGGCTCATCAAGGACAGGAAGTTTTTCAATCGAATATAAAATGGTTTCTTCAAGCGCATGCTCAAGACCGATCCTATCAATGTCATCGCGGGCGTGAGTTGCCTGCTCTGCAATTAACTGTGATTTATCGGATTTATGGGATTCGCGATGAGTAGGTTCTACTTGTGATTTTTCTGATTCGAGATGAGTTGGTTCTTCAACGTGTTCGATTTCCTTCTTAACAATTACCTTTTGAGGAGGAACTTCTTTCTTCTCAACAACAATATCTTGACTCTTGACTCTCGACTCTTGACTCTCTTCAGCTATAGGTTGCTTTTCTTCCTTAGAAACTTCCGCCTCCGGTTTCTTCTCTTCCTTAGACGAAAGAATCTCGCTCAACCGCTTCTTAATTAAAGCATGCGGATCAAGAATTGCATTTTTTGTTTCTTCGGATTTTTCATCAATGATTTCTTCCTGCTCTTCGAACCATCCTGTGAGGTTGTCATCTGAAAGATTTGCAGCGGCAACAGGTTCTTCCGTTTTTTCAGCTGAATAGTTTTCGCTGAAAATATTTTCTTTTGAAAGCGCTTCAACAAAAATATTTTCTTCGTCCTCTTTTATTTCCTCTTCTTTAAAAACTGAAGATGTAAAAGGAAACACAGGCTCATCTTTGAAAACAGGAACATCTTCTTCTTTTACAATTCCATTCTGACGATGTATCAGCTCGTATAAAACCTTCCGATCGCCTGCATAAACTGCAGCCGTTTTCAGCTGCTGATCAAATAAAATATTCTGCTGATCATGCAGGCATTTCGCCAGCAGCAGATGACCGGTTTGACAAGCGGGAAAACGATCAACAAAATCGCGAAGCATCGGAATCGCTTCTTTGCTAAGCGTTCCTTTGCTTTCCATCAAGCCGATAAATTCCCGTTGCTCCATTACCAGTTAATAAATGCTTTGTTAAAAATATCGTCAACCAATTGATCTGTTATTTCCGCGATGAGAGCATCTTCTACTGAAGTCAATGACTGGCTGCTGCTGTAATCTGCAAAGCGGGAAAAAGAAGTTTCAAAATTCTGTTTTTCATTTTTCAGATTTGTAAACTTCACTGAAACAGTTATCGTCAAACGGTTTTGCGCAGCTGTTTCATTTGATTGAATTGCAAGAGGAGTAACCACGTAATTATTGATCGATCCTTCGAAAATCAAATCAGGATCTTTGTCAACGAGCTTCAGGCTTGTCTGCGAAATAAATTTGTCTTTTAATTTTTCAGTGAATGTCTGGCTCAATAATGACGGACCGAGCGCTGATGTTTTCTGAAAATATTTTACAGTAAACGTTTTTATATCCGGAGAGATTGATGCGCCGGTCATGGAGTAGCTGACTTTGCATCTTGAGAGACACAAGATGCAAGACGCAAGAGTCAAGACAAAAAACAAATGACTGATTCTTCTACTATTCATTATTCAATTTTCAATCTGAAATATTCAATTCTTAAATTAGCTAATTATCACATCAGCTAATTAGCTAATTAATCTTTGATATTATACTCATTCATCTTCCGATACAAAGTCCTTTCAGAAATCCCAAGCTCCTTCGCTGCATTTCTTCTCCGTCCTTTATGCTTGATCAACGCTTTTTTTATGAATTCCTTTTCTTTTTCTTCGAGAGAAAGTGATTCTTCCACTTCAACATGCGGCTGAACAGGAGCTGATTCTATATTATGATGAATGATCATGTTCGGATCGGAAGTCTGGATGACAGGAGATGGTTCGCTGTGAAGGTTATTTATAAGCTGCGCATTTCGTTCTTTCCATGCAGGATCATTTGATCCGTTCTGCAGCATGTCGTTTACGATCTGCTTCATGTCGTTCATGTCCTTCTTCATGTCGAACAACACCTTATACAACAATTCGCGCTCAGAAAATTCTCCGCCTGTTTTGGTACCATCCTTTAACAGCACAGGAAGATTACTGAATGGTGCGGGAGGTAAATAACGCAATAACGTTTCTCCCGTTACCTCTCTTGTCTTTTCAAGGATAGACATTTGCTCGGTAATATTTTTCAGCTGACGGATATTTCCCGGCCAGCGATAATCAGTGAGAAGCTTTTGCGCATCAGACAACAAAGTCAATGCAGGCATTCGATAACGTTCAGCAAAATCAGAGGCGAATTTTCTGAATAGAAGAAAGATATCTTCTTTTCTGTCGCGCAAAGGCGGGACGCGAATCGGAACAGTATTCAGGCGATAATATAAATCCTCGCGGAATTTTCCGTTTTCTATCGCATGCAATAAATCAACATTTGTGGCACCGACAACGCGAACATTTGTCTTCTGAACTTTTGAAGAGCCGACTTTTATAAACTCTCCTGTTTCAAGAACACGAAGCAAACGAACCTGCGTGTTCAAAGGAAGATCACCGACTTCATCAAGAAAAATTGTTCCTCCATCTGAAACTTCAAAATATCCTTTACGTGCTTCATGCGCTCCGGTGAACGATCCTTTTTCATGACCGAATAATTCTGAATCGATTGTTCCTTCGGGAATAGCACCACAGTTCACAGCGATGTATGGACCGTGCTTCCGGGCGCTAAGCTGATGAATAATCTGCGGAAAAACTTCCTTACCAACACCGCTTTCTCCGCTCACGAGAACGGAAATTTCTGTGGGGGCAACCTGGCGCGCAACATTAATTGCGTGATCAAGGAGCGGTGAGTTTCCGATGATGCCGAAGCGTTGTTTTATTTCGAGCGTTGTCATTTGCTATTGTGTCATTGACGATTTTCTCATTGACGATTACTAAAAAATGATTCAATGACTCAATCGTAAATGATAAAATTATTTAAACCACTTTTTATTGAGTCATTGACGATTGTTGCATTGACGATTGTTTTAAATGAGACAATGACTCAATCGTCAATGATAAAATTATTTAAACCACTTTCCCAATCAATGTTGCCGGTGTGCAATCAGTTACTAAAACGTTGACGTAGTCGCCGGGTTTATATTGTTCGCATGGAAATACAATTACTTTGTTCTGATCATTTCTTCCGCAGAGATGTTTGTCGGAGCGTTTTGAAACAGCATCAACCAATACACGGAATGTTTTATTCAGATCCTTCAGATTGCTTTGATGAGAAAGCTTTGATTGAAGATTAATAATTTCGGTTAACCGTTTTGCTTTTACTTCTTCAGCCACATCGTCTTTAAACTGTCGTGCTGCCTGCGTTCCCGGGCGTTCAGAATATTTGAACATGTATGCATATTCATATCCTGCCCATTCCATCAGTGTTAAAGTTTCTTTATGTTCTTCATCCGTCTCACCGCAAAAACCTGTGATGATGTCTGTTGAAATCGCGCAACCCGGAATAATTTCCCGAACTGATTCAATTCTCTTTATATAATCCCGGCGCGAATAACCGCGATTCATTCTTTCAAGCATTTCACTGCTTCCGCTTTGAACGGGAAGATGGATGTAGTTGCAGATGTTATCATACTTCGCAACAATATGCAGAACAGCATCCGTCATATCGCGCGGGTTTGAAGTTGAAAAACGTACACGCAACTCAGGGTTTACTTTCGCGACCATTTCAAGAAGATCAGCGAACGTCACAAATTTATTTTGTTCAGCTTCCGGCAGCTTATGATTCATTGCTCCATGAACAACTTCAGGAGCTAAATCTTTTTTAGTATTTGTATCAGGATGCCAGAGGTACGAATCAACATTCTGTCCGAGCAATGTAATTTCTTTATAGCCATTTTCAGAAAGCTGTTTTGCTTCGTTGACGATTGATTCAGGATCACGGCTGCGTTCTCTTCCTCTTGTAAAAGGAACCACACAAAACGAGCACATGTTATCACATCCTCTTGTGATCGTAACAAATGCAGAAATACCATTGCTCCCCAAACGCACCGGACTTATTTCAGCATACGTTTCTTCACGGCTCAATAAAACATTCACTGCTTTTTGTCCGCCATCAACTGAAGCAATCAGGTTTGGCAAATCACGATAAGCGTCAGGACCGACAACAAGATCCACCAGCTTTTCCTGCTCAAGTAATTTTGATTTCAAACGTTCAGCCATGCAACCGAGAACACCAACGATGAGAGAAGGATTTTTTCTTTTCATGCCGCGGAAATCTTTCAGCCTTGCCCAGATTCTCAGCTCAGCATTATCCCGGATCGCGCATGTATTCAGAAAAATTACATCAGCATTATCGGTTGTGTTGGTTGTAACGAAACCTAAATCCGTCATGATTGAAGCAACGATTTCGCTGTCGGAAAAATTCATGGCGCAGCCGTAGCTTTCCAAGTATAGTTTCTTTGGTTCGCCCCCGGCCCCCCCAACCCCTCCGGAGGAGGGGCTACTTTTTTGCGAGATGTATACTTCACCCTGTCGCGATTCGTCTATTACTTTGTTTTCTTCAAAGGACATGGGGGCAAAGATAGATTTTATCCGCATGGTCGCCAAAATGGCAGAGCTGGAATGTAGAATGTGGATTTTAGAACGTAGAATGAGGTTTAGGATTATTTTCAGAAAATTAATTTGATACATTTATCGCTTAAAATTCCAATATGAAGCCGATTAGTACTCTTACTATACTTCTATTTATATCATATCATTTTTCCTCTGCCCAGAGTATTCAACAGGGGGTTGATTTGAAATCACAGTCAAATATCCAGGAGGGAATTGAACTGATACAAACAGAGAGGTGGCAGGAGGCAATCTCTAAATTCGATAAAGCAATCTCTGAAAACGAATGGAATGCAGAAGCATATTATCACAGAGGCTGGGCGAAGTATAAAATGAATGACACGATAAACGGATGTCTCGACCTTAGTCTTGCTGTTTATTACAGATATAAAGATGCTGTAAAAAAGGTGAATGAATTCTGTCATGGGAAGATTGTAGTCGATGCCGATACGTTATCAGCGAATCTTTTCGATGAAGGAGAAAAAAAATCAGAAATAAAAAAAGACGCTCCGGGAAATGACAGTAAATCTCTTAATGAAGTAATGCCTTCTTTTCCCGGCGGTGAAAATGAAATGGTGCGCTTTCTTGGAAGCAATATTAAATATCCGAAAGAAGCGAGAAAAAAAAATGTTTCAGGAAGAGTATTCATCCGTTTCTACATCAACAAAAACGGGAAAGTGAGCAGACCATATGTGATGAGAGGGATCGGATTTGGCTGTGATGAAGAAGCCCTGAGAGTTGTAAAGATGATGCCGGATTGGAAACCCGGAACTCAAAATGGAAAACCTGTTCCGGTGAATTTTAATCTCCCGATCAATTTTAAGCTGCAATAGTTCGAATCAACATTTTTCAAACACCTGTTAGAAATTATTTTTATTTGAATTTTTTCATTGGTGAAACTTAATTTTTCAGCACCCAAAAATTCCCGTTCAGAATTTCTTTTTTGGATTGAAAAAAATAAAATGCTTTTATTTGTTCCGCGAAAAATATTTCGGATTGCGAATTTTTGATTTCGGATTGTTGAAAATAAATGCTCAATTCGCAATTTAAAATCCGAAATTCGCAATCATTAAAATTGAAACGACACTGTAAATTAGTTCTATTGAATGTCCAAAAACCTGGTAATAGTTGAGTCACCTGCGAAAGCGAAAACGATTGAAGGATATCTCGGGAAGGATTTCACAGTGAAGTCAAGCTATGGTCATGTGCGTGACCTGGTGAAGAGCGGAATGGGAATCAACATCAAGAAAAACTTTGAGCCTGTTTATGAGATCAGTCCTGAAAAGGAAGATGTAATAAAAGAATTGCAAAAGCTGGTGAAGAAAGCCGAAGTGGTTTGGCTTGCAACGGATGAGGACCGCGAGGGAGAAGCAATTTCATGGCACTTGTTTGAAGCGCTGGATTTAAAAGATGACAGCACGAAGCGAATTGTGTTTCATGAGATCACCAAGAAAGCGATTCTTGCAGCAATTGAGAATCCAAGAAAAATTGACAAGCATCTTGTAGATGCGCAGCAGGCAAGACGTGTGCTTGATCGCCTCGTTGGCTTTGAGCTTTCTCCTGTGCTGTGGAAAAAAGTTCGTCCGTCACTTTCCGCAGGACGTGTTCAATCTGTAACTGTAAGATTAGTTGTGGAACGCGAACGTGAAATTGATTCATTCAAAATAACTTCATCATATAAAGTAGTCGCTCACTTTGAAGTCAACGGAAAAGTTTTTAAAGCTGAGCTTCCGAAAAAATTCAAAACAAAAGAAGAAGCAGAAGAATTTCTAAAGAGCTGCATCGGCTCAAGCTTCGCTGTAAAAAATCTTGAGGTAAAACCCGGGAAGAAATCTCCATCAGCTCCTTTTACTACATCAACATTGCAGCAGGAAGCCAGCCGCAAGCTTGGTTATTCTGTTTCTCAAACGATGGTGATTGCGCAGAAGCTTTACGAGAGCGGAAAGATTTCTTACATGAGAACCGATTCCGTGAATCTTTCGCAGGATGCTCTCGATATGGCGAAACAGGTTATCACCTCGAATTACGGAGCGCAATATCTCAACATACGTCAATACAAAACCAAGCAAGCCTCCGCGCAGGAAGCTCACGAGGCGATTCGTCCTACAGATATGAATGTGGAATCAGTTGATGCTGATGCACGCGACCAGAGATTGTATGATCTTATCCGTAAAAGAACGCTTGCTTCACAAATGGCTGATGCTGTTCTTGAAAAAACTGTTGTCACTATTTCATCTTCAAATGCAACTGAAGAATTTGTAGCGACAGGAGAAGTAATCAAGTTCGACGGATTTTTGAAAGTATACATGGAAAGCTCTGACGGAGATGACGAAGATGACGCGGAAGTTCAGGAAGGAATTCTTCCGGCAATGAATATGGGAGACGCGTTAAAGCTGATGGAAGCTACAGCTACGGAGCGTTTCACACATCCTGCAGCACGATACACAGAAGCATCTCTCGTAAAAAAGCTTGAAGAGCTTGGCATCGGAAGACCATCAACTTATGCTCCGACTATTTCAACTGTTCAGAAAAGAGGATATGTTGTAAAAGAAGAACGTACAGGACGTGAGCGCTCATATACCGTTCTTGAATTGAAAAATGATACGATCAGCAATCTCACAAAAACAGAAAACACTGGAGCGGAAAAAAATAAATTGTTTCCTACCGATATCGGAATGCTTGTTACGGATTTTCTCGTGCTGAATTTTAAAGATATTCTTGATTATAATTTCACCGCTTACGTTGAAAAAGAATTCGATGATATCGCGAACGGAGATTTGAAATGGCAGAAGATGATCAAAGAATTTTATGATCCGTTTCATAAAACCGTTGAGGTAACAACAGAAACTTCTGAACGTGTTTCAGGAGAAAAAATCCTTGGCAAAGATCCTGTAAGCGGACTTACATTATTAGTGCGTGTCGGAAAATTCGGACCGATGGCACAGATAGGAACGACTGAAGAAATTGAAGCGGGAAAGGCTGAAAAGGCGCGCTACGCAAAGCTTCGCCCGAACCAGCGGATTGAAACAATTACGTTTGAAGAAGCGATTGATCTTTTCAAGCTTCCGAGAATGGTCGGACAATTTGAAGAGAAGGATATTACGATTGCAATCGGTCGTTTCGGTCCGTACGCAAAACACAATGATGTTTTTGTGTCACTGAAAAAAGAAGATGATCCTTACACGATAAATCTTGAACGCGCGATTGAACTGATTGAAGAAAAAAGAAGAGTGCAGGCTGAACGTCTCATCAAATCTTTTGATGAAGATAAAGAAGTGCAGGTGCTCAACGGCCGCTGGGGACCATACATTGCAGTGAAAGATAAAAACGTAAAAATCCCGAAGGACAGAGATCCGAAATCACTTACGCTTGAAGAAATTTACGAGCTCGCTGCAAACGCGCCTGAACCAAAACGATGGGGAAAGAAAAGCTTCGGCAATAAAGGAGGTTTTGGAAATAAAGCGGGCGGAAGCTTTGGCAACAAACGTTTCGCGAAGAAAGATGAACCATCTGTTGACACGATGACTCTGCCAACAAAGAAAACTGCCTCCGCGAAACCGACAGCGAAGAAAGCGCCGGCGAAAAAAAAGGCGGCAGCTAAGAAAGCTCCAGCTAAAAAGAAGTGATACTTTGAATTATTCATTGAAACAATAAATTAATTTAGCGGCAGTAGGCAGCGGCAGTAAGCAAGACTGCATACTGCCGCTGCCTACTGCCGCTCCTTAACTCAATAAACACCTTGGACATTTCCGTTTTCTTTGAACCGCTTGACAAGACAAGGTTTGACGTATATGAAGACCAGAAAACGGTAATGGGAAATGTCGTTAAGAAATTTCTTGACGCTGATAAATTTCCTGACCGTACTGATTGCCAGATCGCGATTATCGGCGCGGGAGAAGATCGCGGAACAGTGAAGAATGATGGTTGCGCGAATGCTCCCGATCATATCCGTGAAAAATTTTATGAGCTTAAGAAAGCCAGACACGCTTACAAAATTGTTGACTTAGGAAATATCCGTCTTGGCGAAACACTGAACGATACTTACGCGGCTTTATCATCAATCATGATTGAGCTTTTGAAGGAAGGAATTTTACCTGTCATCCTTGGAGGAAGCCAGGATCTTACGTATGCGCAGTATGTAGCGTACCAGCAGCTTGAAGAAACAGTGAACATTGTTTCTGTCGATGCAAAATTTGATCTTGGTTCTACAGAAGAAGACATCCGTTCAAGCACTTTTCTCGGAAAAATTATTCTGCACGAGCCGAATTTCCTTTTCAACTTCAGCAACATCGGCTATCAAACTTATTTTGTCGGCCATGAGCAGATCGAATTGATGGACAAGCTTTTTTTCGATGCATATCGATTAGGACAGGTTAGAAAAGATCTCGAAGAAGTAGAGCCGATTGTAAGGAATGCCGACATTCTTAGCTTTGATATGACTGCTATCCGTCAGAGTGATGCTCCGGGAAACGGCAATGCTTCTCCGAATGGATTTTATGGTGAAGAAGCCTGCCAGATTATTCGTTACGCAGGCATCAGCGACAAGCTTACTTCCATCGGTTTCTATGAAGCAAATCCTCTGTTTGACAATCACGATCAGACGTCACATTTGATCGCGCAGATGATGTGGTATTTTGTAGATGGATTTTATAACAGGAAGAAAGACATGCCTGTCGCGAACAAAACAGGTTTTGTAAAGTATCGTGTTGTTTTGAAAAAATCGGAGCAGGAAATTATTTTTTACAAGAGTAAAAAAAGCGGACGCTGGTGGATGGAAGTTCCTTATCCGAACGCGAAAGTAAAATACGAACGTCATCATCTCGTGCCTTGCTCGTACAAAGATTATGAGACAGCATGTAATGATGAGATGCCGGGAAGATGGTGGCAGGCGTTTCAGAAGATTAGCTGATTAACTAATGTGATGATGTGCAAGATGTGCAAATGAATAATTGCTGTTTCACTTAATGCAACTCACCAAATCACAATTCACTAACTCACTACTTTCTTACTTTCTCCTCTTCACACTTTCCCATTTTCTCACTTTCATACTTTCCCGATCGCTCATCTCCATTTTCGGGAAAAAACCTTCCTTTTTTTTAACACAGAGCCCCTTTAAAAAATTTTGTTTTTATTTTTATTTTTTACTTACTTTACCCGCTTAAAGCTAAAAAGAACCCCACTCTTTCTCCATACGAGATAATACTGATTCAACTATATGAAAAAAATCTACTCGATTTTAGTGCTGGTTATTATGGGAACAGGTGTAACATTTGCACAACAGGATCCGCAGTTCAGTCAGCACATGTTTGCAAAGCTTGCATTCAACCCGGCTTTTGCGGGAGCAAACGGAGCATATTGCGGAACTCTTCTTTACAGAAATCAGTGGACCGGTTTCGGCGGTGAGCCAAAGACAATGTTATTTACCGCTGACGCGGAGATTGATAATTTTCCTCTTGCTGTAGGGCTTACAGTAATTTCTGATCAGCTTGGCTTTGACAAGAACCTGAACATCCGTGCGGCATTGGCTTACAGGATGGATGTCGGCTCAGGAAAGCTGGCTTTCGGTACTGACTTCGGATTAGCACAAAAATCTATTGACGGATCTAAGTTTGTTTTCAATGATAACCTTGATCCAAGCATTCCAACAGGCAATGTAAGCGGTGGAACATTCGACCTTGGCTTAGGAGTTTATTACAATAGCGATAAATTATTCATCGGCGGTTCTGCTTCGCATCTTACTGCAGGTGAAATCAAATATGCTGACATTAAAACAAAGCTTGCCAGACATTACTATTTGCAGGCAGGTTACAATGTAGATCTTACATCTTCATTGATATTAAAGCCATGTGTTTTGATGAAGACTGATGCTGCATCAACACAGGTTGACATCAATGCAAATCTCCTGATCAGCAACAGGTACTGGGGAGGTTTGTCTTATCGCCTCCAGGATGCTATTGTAATCATGGCAGGATTGGAAATCATACCGAATTTGAAATTCGGCTATTCTTATGACCTTACTACATCGAACATAAAATCATACAGCAGCGGAACACATGAGGTAATGCTCAACTATTGCTTCAAACCTGTGAAAGTGATACATCGTCAGTTCCACAGAAATGTAAGATTCCTATAGAAATTAAAGTGTAATCCGCAGGGATACGGGTTACATTTGATGAAACTATAATAATAGTCAGTCGTTAAATAGTTCACTCTAAAAATTTGAACACAATAAAAATTTATTAGGTTCGTTCAGCAACTAATTCAGTATCACAATAATTCTAAGCCCAAGTCAAATGATTAAGTTAAAAACAGGACTAACGAGAATCCGCTTTATCTTCTCTGTTGTTCTGCTCATCCTGGCGGGATGCAAAGGTGGTAACAAAGGCGAGTTGACGGGAGTTCCGCATCGCGAGAAATGGTACCAGGCTGATCCGTATGGAATGGTTTACATTCCTGCAGGCTCATACACAATGGGACCAAGTGACCAGGACATCTCCTATATGCTTACTTCCCAGGGAAAAACGATTACTGTTCCTGCATTTTACATGGATAACACTGAGATCACAAACAATGAATACCGCCAGTTTGTAAATTGGGTGCGTGATTCACTGGCTCACCGCCTTCTTGGAGGAGAGCATTTAGTGGATGAAGGTGAATACGGAGAGCATATTAACTGGAGAGCGAAGATTAAATGGGATGATGAAGCAAACGTAGAAACTCTTGCAGAGCTTTTCCTTCCTGAAACTGAGCGTTTTTACAAAAGAAAAGAAATTGATACACGCAAGCTGAATTTTGAATATTACTGGATTGACCTCGTATCAGCTGCGAAAAGAGAAAACCGTGAACAAGGTTTGAGAGACCGTTCCGTATTCATTAAGAAAGACATTTTAAATATCTATCCTGATACATTATCATGGATGGCTGATTACGTTTATTCATATCATGAGCCGTTGACACAGATGTATTTCTGGCATCCGGCTTACGATGATTATCCTGTAGTTGGAGTTACATGGAAGCAGGCCCGCGCATTCTGCCGCTGGAGAACACAGCTTCTCAACGGATACCTTGGTGAGAACGATCAGGCATTTGTTCAGGATTTCAGATTACCGTCTGAAGCTGAGTGGGAATATGCTGCGCGTGGAGGACTGGAATTATCTCCATATCCTTGGGGAGGTCCTTATATCCGTAACAGCCGTGGATGTTTCTTAGGAAACTTCAAGCCGATGCGTGGTAATTACATGGATGATGGTGGTGTTTACACCGTAAAAGCTACTTCTTATTGGCCAAATGATTATGGCCTCTATTGCATGGCAGGAAACGTTGCTGAGTGGACTAGCAATGCTTATGATGAGTCAGCATACAGCTTTACTCATGACGTAAGCACGAACTATGAATACGAAGCAAAGGAAACAGATTCTCCTGCTTTAAAGAGAAAAGTTGTCAGAGGGGGTTCATGGAAAGATGTGGGCTGGTATTTACAGACCGGCACACGTACCTATGAGTATCAGGATACAGCCAAATGTTATGTTGGTTTCCGTTGTGTCATGAGTTTCTTAGGCAGGGATAAGTCTGATTTTTAAGACTTCTCTTTCCGTATTGAAAATATTATTACTTAACTAAACTGCCGGCTTTTATCGGCCGGTAATATTCATTATTGTTTAACCAAATAACACACCAACAAATTAACTATGGGACTTACCGAATTAACGCAAGGGAAGAAGTTTAAAAATTTTATGGCAAAGCTGTACGGATGGGGAGCAGCTGTCGTAATTATCGGAGCTTTATTTAAAATTCAGCACTTACCCGGAGCCGGAATCGCTCTTACAGTAGGACTTGGAACTGAAGCCATCATTTTCTTTTTCTCTGCCTTTGAGCCACCGCATGAAGATGTGGATTGGTCATTGGTTTACCCGGAGCTTGCAGGAATGCAGGATGAAGGTGATTTGGAAAGACGTAAGAAAAAAGTTACAGGAAAAGATCCTGTTGCTCAGTATATGGATAAGCTTCTCGCTGATGCGAACATCGGGCCTGACCTGATCAGCAGCTTAGGCACAGGCTTAAAAACTCTTGGCGAAAATACTTCTCACCTTGCTGATCTCAGCAATGCATCTGTTGCTACAGATGATTATGTGAAGAATGTAAACAAAGCATCACAGTCTATCGGTGAGCTTTCAGGCTCGTATACTAAAGCGGCACAAGCCGTTGAGCAATTATCTTCTTCTACAGAAGATGTTCGTGTTTACAAAGACCAGGTTGTTTCAGCAGGAAAAAATCTTGCTGCACTGAATGCAGTGTATGAATTGCAGCTGCAGGATTCAAGCGAGCACCTGAAGCAGACAGGTAAATTCTACGAAGGTATCAATGAGCTGATGTCGAACCTCAACTCTTCTCTTGATGACACACGTAAATACCGTGAAGAAGTTGCAGCTCTTGCTAAGAACCTGTCTCAGCTTAATACTGTATATGGCAATATGTTGTCGGCAATGACAATTAAATAATTCCGGTTTATCAATCAACAACCAAACACTTAACCCCGACAAACACACCACAATATGGCATCCGGAAAATTGAGCCCCCGGCAGAAGATGATTAACATGATGTATCTCGTGTTAACGGCTCTGCTGGCTTTAAATATAACAAAAGAAGTAATCAATGCATTCGTTACTATCAACGACAGCATTGAGCTTTCTAAAGCGAATACAGAAAAGAAAAATTCTGATACATATGCAGCGTTTGCACAGGCAATGTCTGTTGACGCGGCAAAATACACGGCAGTGAACGCGAAAGCGATGAATATTAAAAAGGCATCAGACGAGCTTGTAAAAAACATCGGCGAGATCAAGGAAAGATTGATTCGTATGGCTGATGGTGTTGAAAAAGGAAAATCAGTTCCTGAGCTGAAGGATATGGAGCGGAAGGATGATTACGATATTCCTACAACTCTCATGGTTGGATCTGATAATGACGGAAAAGGAAAAGAAGCAACAAAGCTGAAAGGAATGATCGAACAATTAAAGAAAACAATTGTCGACAACGCTCCTGATGGCCGCGCGGAAGATTACAGGAAAAGCCTTGATGTTCTTCTTTCCACTGCAGATCCTGATAAGAAAAGTGAAGCATACAGAAGCGAGGGAAAAAGAACGTGGGAGATGTTTAATTTTTATCATAATCCTGTTGTAGCAACGGAAGCCCTTCTAACAAAATATCAAAGTGATGTTCGTAATGCGGAATCACACATAACAGAAGAGCTTCTTCAATCAGTCGATAAAAATATTGTCAAGCTGAATACGTTTAATGCAGAGGTAATTCCAAACAGCACAGTTGTGACTACAGGAAGTGAGTTCCAGGCAAAAGTTTTCCTTTCAGCTACATCTTCAACGATGGCTCCTGAAGTATTTATCGGTGCATCAACAGATGCTCCGGGAAGTAACAAATGCACAGGCTGTGAAACAAAACCATTACCGGTTGACGGCAATTATGCAATCTATAGCGATCACCCGGGCTCAGAAGGAGAAAAGAAATGGGCTGGCGTTATCCGCGTTAAAAAACCGGATGGCACGTATCAGCATTATCCTTTCCAGTCTTCCTATGTAGCGCAGAAACCAAACTCTGTTGTTGCTGCTGAGAAAATGAATGTGCTTTACATCGGTGTAGATAATCCAATGGCGATTTCTGTTCCGGGTGTTTCAAATGATAAGGTGAAAGTTTCAATTGATGGTGGCGGAGGAGCATTAAAACCAAACCCTGCTGCAGGTGCAGGTCACTACATGGCAACTGTTACTACAGTTGGAAAAGCAAATATCAGGGTAACAGCTAAAGTTGGTGATAAGGATACACCGATGGGCTCTTTCGAGTATCGTGTGAAAAGAGTTCCCGATCCGATTGCTACGATTTCCAACAGCAAAGGCGGGAACATCAATAAAAATCTTCTTGCTGCAGGAACATTGATTCCTCTTCTTGAAAATTTTGACTTCGAATTGTTTTTCAAAATAACCGGCTTTAAGCTTTCCGTTGTCGGGAAAGGAAAAGATCTCCAGGAGTTTAACGGAGAAGGAAACCAGATGACACCTCAGATGCGTGACGCTGTTTCCAAGCTAAGAGCCGGCGATAAAGTTTACTTTGAATATATAAAAGCGAAAATGGCAAATAATGCCGCAGATCCTACGCGTCAATTACCAGCTATGAGCTTTACCATACAATAAACAAGTAAAAGAAAAACTAAAATGAAATTTAAAATCCTGGTTGTTCTTGCAATTATCCTCGCAACAGGAAAATCATTTGCGCAACAGCAACCTACCGTACTGGATGGTATCTTCGTAAAAGAGCATACTCAAACACGCGACCCTCTCACCTATCCTTACCTGCGCGAAGCAGATGTGATGTGGAGCAAGCGTATCTGGAGAGTGATCGATCTGAATGAAAAGATGAATCTGCCTCTGCGTTATCCGTTGAGCAAAATCAATGAGCGCAAAAGCCTCATCGATTTATTCCTGGATGCGATTAAGGAAGGTACGCTTACAGCATATGATGCTACAAGTGATGAATTTATTCTTCCTACAACCATGAACGAAGTGATGGCAAAAGGCGGTGCAAGAACCGACACCGTTCAGATGCAGCGTCCTGATCCTCCATACGACACATATGACACTGTGATCGCGAAAGAATTTTCTTCTGATAAGGTGATCGCTTACCGTTTGAAGGAAGATTGGTTCTTTGACAAGCAACGCTCAGTTATGGATGTACGAATCATTGGTATCGCTCCGCTGGTTTATGCTGTTGATGAATCAGGAAACGTTCGTCCGGGTAATCTTAAGCTTCCTTTGTTCTGGATCTATTATCCTGAAGCACGCACATTGCTTGCTCATACTGAATCATTCAACAGGGAAAATGATGCTGAGAGAAGATCGTTCGATGATATTTTCCAAAAGAGATTATTCTCAAGCTTCATCACAAAAGAATCAAACGTATACGATAGAAGAATTGAAGATTATGTACAGGGAGTACATGCTCTTCTTGAAGCCGATAGAATCAAAATGGACATCGTCAATTTTGAACATGATATGTGGGAGTATTAAAAAATTCCTTTAAAAAAGTTAAAACCCATTTTCGGAAACGGAAATGGGTTTTTTGTTTGTCTTGATTTCCCGGAAAAAAATAAGTTAAACACTTGTTTAGTTTAAACGTTTGTTTAATTTTGTCCCCGGTTTGAAAAAGACATTAGATAAAAAAGAACAATTGCTCGAAGCAGCCGAAGGGTTGTTTGCAGAGCATGGCTACGAAGGAACTTCCGTTCGCAAGCTGGCTCTAAAGGCCGGCGTTAACGTGGCCATGATCTCCTATTATTTCGGTTCGAAGGAAAAGCTGTTTGAAACGCTGGTAGAATACCGGGCAGGCGGCTCGCGCGAAAAGCTGCAGTCATTGAATCGTGAAGAATCGGATCCTGTCACAAAAATTGAAAAGCTCGTTGATCTTTATGTTGACAAAATTTTTGACAATCATCTTTTTCACAGGATCCTCCAGCGTGAAATAGCATTGCGGCAACGTTCAAAAATGCATGAGCTGATCATGGAGATACTGATGCGAAACGTAAATGAAATGCGGAAGATGATTGAAGATGGCCAGCGTAAAAAAGTGTTCCGCAAAGTGGATGTTGAATGCACGATCGCAACTCTTATCGGGACGATCTCACAGGTTACAAAGTCATCGATGCTTGCATGCAAAATGATTAGTCTTGATCCTGAAACGAATTCAATTTTCGATGAGAAAAACAGGACACGTGTAAAAAAACATCTCAGGGAATTGCTTATCAATCACCTTGTGACCAAAAAATAAATTTTTCGATTACAAAAATTTCAACAATGAATAAATTAAAACTCTTCACGCTTTGCCTGGCCGCTTTTTCTTCCGCGGCTGCTCAACAGCATCAGCAAATTTCATTGGAGCAAGCCATTAAGCTTGGATTGGATAACAGCAAGACCCTGAAAATCTCGCAAGCCAAAGCTGATGTTGCAGATGCAAAATACAGCCAGGCTATTGACGGTGTTCTTCCATCGGTGACTTTGTCCGCATACTACCAGAGATTAAGTGATATCGATCAGCCTAAGATTAAATTTCCGGGTCTCGAACCCTTTTCCCTTTTTCCTGTTTATGTAAATAATTATTCAACACGATTGTCAGTAAGTGAAACAATATTTTCAGGTTTCCGGCTGAAGTATGCGCAGGAATCACAGCAGCTTCTTCAGCAGGCAGCGAAGCTTGACGTTATTAAAGATCACGATGAAATCGTTTACAACATCATCCAGGCATATTTCAATCTTTATAAAATAAAGGAATCAAAAAAAGCTGTCGATGAAAATCTTGAGCAGATTGCGCAGCATGTGAAAGATTCCCGGCATGGAGAACAGCAGGGTACGGTAACGCATAACGATGTGTTACGCTGGCAGCTTCAGCAATCGAATGTTGAGCTGGCAAAGCTGGATATTGAAAACAGCGAGTCCGTTGCGAATTACAATATGAACCTGATGCTTGGGTTAAATGATGTGATAGTTGACCCTGATTCATCAGCGACACAAAAGCTTAACGAAGAAAAACCTCTAAGCGAATATCTCGATCACGCAGCTTCCACGCGCGGTGATTTGCAGGCAGGCAGCTTACGGATGAAAGCTGCTGAAGATTATCTGAAAGTTTCACAGAACAGCTACTTACCGCAGGTAAGCGTTGGCGCAAGCGCTTATGATATACGCCCGAATCCGCGTGTTATTCCTCCGCAGGATGAATTCACTTTTACCTGGGATGCAGGCATCTTTTTTACATGGGATCTTGTGAAGCTGTATTCAAATAAACATTTAGTAGCGGAAGCAAAAGGAAATCTTACACAGAATAAAGAATCGCTGAATCTTTTATCTGATGCTGTGAAGATGGAAGTCAACCAGAATTATGTCACCTGGAGACAATCAAAACAAAAAACTGACGTGCTGCAAAAGTCAATAGAGCAAGCGGAAGAAAATTATCGCATCACAGATTCACGGTACAAAAATAATTTTGCCTTGCTAAGTGATTTGTTGGACGCTGAGAATATATTACTAAATGCAAAAATAAATTTTGCGTTGTCGAAGGCTGACTCACAGGTAGCTTATTACAGGCTGATGAAATCGGCGGGAGGAATTCAATAGAGAATCAAGAGTAAGAACCAGGAATCAAGAAAAGCACTTAAATATTTTATTATGGAAAACACTGAACAGAAAAAATCAAAGAAAAAAAGAACGCCACTGATTATCTTGTCTGTCGTTATTATCGGTGCTGCATTTTTCGGAATCAGCAAATACATTTATGCGATGCATCATGAGGATACAGATGATGCGCAGGTGGATGCTGATATAAATCCTGTTTTGTCGCGCGTTGCCGGGTATGTGAATGAAATCCGGTTTGAAGAGAATCAGCACGTCAACAAAGGTGATACTCTTGTAAAGCTTGATGATCGCGATCTCCGGATCAAGGTTGAGCAGGCACAGGCCGCGCTGGAGAATGCATTGGCAAATATTGCAGTCGCGAAAGCAAATGTAGGAACAGCGCAAGCCAACGTTTCATCAGCATCTTCAAATGTTGAAGCGGCAAAAGTGAGAGTTTGGAAGGCAACGCAGGATTTTAACCGCTATCAGAATCTGCTGAACGACAAAGCAATCACGCAGCAGCAATTTGATGCAGCAAAGGCAGAAAAGCTTTCCGCAGAAGCCCAGCTTGAATCAATAAATAAACAGGAATCTTCAGCCAGCATGCAAGGATTATCTGTGAACCAGCAAGTAACGGTCGCGCAAAGCTTAATCACGCAGCGACAAGCTGATCTTGATTTTGCAAAGCTGCAGCTAAGCTATGCTACAATACTTGCTCCTGTCTCAGGTCTTGCATCGAAAAAAAATATACAGGCCGGACAATATGTAAATGCGGGTTCCCCCCTCTTCGCAGTGGTTTCAGAAAATGAAATTTATGTTGTTGCGAATTTTAAAGAAACTCAGTTTGAAAAAATGAAAACAGGCTTGCCCGTTGAAGTAACGGCTGACGCATTTCCTGATCAAAAGATCAACGGAACAGTTTACTCTTTCGCTCCCGCCACAGGAGCCAAGTTCAGCCTTCTTCCACCCGATAATGCAACAGGGAATTTTGTAAAAGTTGTGCAACGTGTTCCGGTTAAAATAAAGCTGAATGCCGGAAAAGAGATTTTGGAAAAGTTGCGGGCGGGAATGAGTGTTCGTGTATCTGTAAAGATTGATTGAAAATAGAAAGTGTGAAGGTGAGAAAGTGCGCCTTCACACTTTCATACTCTCACACTTTCTCACTTTCCATCACCTAATTGACTTAATCAACATAATCAACCAATACCTTAACTAAAGAATGGTAGAAACCGGTTTCAAAAGATTCATCATCACCTTCACAGTCATTCTCGCAGCATTGCTTGAATTGATTGATACAACCGTGGTGAATGTTTCGCTTCCGCAGATAATGGGAAATCTCGGCGCAACACTTGAAGACGTAGGCTGGGTTGTTACCGCTTATGCAGTCGCGAATGTTATCATTCTTCCGATGAGCGGCTGGCTTAGCAACCGTTACGGAAGAAGAAATTATTTCGCTGCATCCATTATACTTTTTACGATTGCATCTTTCTTCTGCGGCAACGCGAATAACATCTGGGAGCTGATTATTTTCCGTTTCATCCAGGGTATCGGTGGTGGCGGCTTATTGTCAACTGCGCAATCAATCCTGATCGAAACATGGCCGAAGGAAAAGCTGGGAACTGCAATGGCCCTATTCGGATTGGGTGTTGTTGTGGGCCCTACATTCGGGCCAACGCTTGGAGGAGTAATCACTGATCACTGGACATGGCCATGGATATTTTTCATCAATATTCCACTCGGCATCATCGCTGTTCTGCTCACGTTGAATTATATTAAAGACTCCGTTCACTCCCATCACCAGAGCGATCATGTCGACTGGCTTGGGATTATTCTTCTCACTCTTGGAATCGGATCACTGCAAATTGTTCTGGAAAAAGGAGAAGGAGAGGATTGGTTCAATACTCCATATATAACAGTGCTGGCAATTGTTTCAGCCATCTCAATGATTGCATTTATCCTTCATGAGCTAAACACCGAACATCCTGTTGTGAATCTTCGCATCATGAAAAACCGTTCTCTTGCGATCGGGATGTTCACTACATTCATTCTCGGCTTCGGATTGTTTGCATCCGTATTTATCTTCCCGATCTTCTGCCAGAATCTTCTTGGCTTCACAGCGCAGCAAACCGGTGAGCTATTGATTCCGGGCGGACTTGCAACAATCATGATGATGCCTTTCGTTGGAAAAATGCTTCAGAGAAAAATTCCGGCACAGGTTCTTGCATCGCTTGGTTTTATTTTCTTTTATCTATTCACTTTTACACTTGGACAATCAAATCTCGAATCAGGAGAAAGTAATTTTTATTTTCCATTGATACTTCGCGGAATAGGATTGAGCCTCTTGTTTGTTCCGCTCACGGCTCTTGCTTTCAGCGAAGTTCAGCCAAAAGATCTTTCACAGGCAACAGGATTAAATAACATGATGCGACAGCTCGGCGGATCTTTCGGAATCGCATTAATCACTACACTGATTCATTTACGTTCAGGTTATCACCGTTCTATTTTGCTCGAGAATGTAAATCAATACAGTCCTGACTTTGGCGCACGCTTCAACAGCATATACAATACATTCATTGCAAAAGGCTACGCTGTAGCTGATGCTACGTCTCTTGCATACAAAGCAATTGAAGGTGCTGTGCTGAAGCAAACATTCCTTCTCAGCTATATGGACGGATTCTGGTTTACAGGAATGTTCTTCATACTTTGCATTCCTCTTTTATTTCTTCAGAAGTTTAACAAAGGAAAAGTTGCAATACCCGCAGATGCACATTAAAAAATGGAATCACTCATCCTTGTAGATTCGAATGATAATGCCATCGGAGAAATTTCCAAAATGGAGGCGCATGAGCGTGGGCTTCTTCACCGGGCTTTTTCAGTTTTTGTTTTTACATCTGATGGAAAATGGCTGCTGCAAAAACGAGCTCCGCATAAATATCATTCGGGTAACCGGTGGTCAAATTCCTGTTGCGGGCATCCTGTTACAGGAGAAGACACTCTCACCGCAGCGGGAAATCGTCTCAAATTTGAAATGGGAATTTCATGCGATCTCAAAAATATTTTTGATTTTACTTATCGTGCTGAATTTAATAATGGATTAACAGAGCATGAATATGATCATGTATATATCGGAATTTCAGATGCGGCACCATCAGCTAATCCTGAAGAAGTTGTGGAATGGAAATATCTTTCGTTTAGCGGGCTGAAGAAAGAGATCAATCAGAAACCATCCGATTTTACCGAATGGCTCAAAATGATTTATGAGCGCGTTAACGATTATATGGTTTCAAAAAAGAATTCTAAATTTAAGTAATTACCTCTTTGCGTTCTTTGCGATTTCCTGTGCGCCCTTTGCGTTAAAAAATTTAAGCGCGGAGAACGCAAAGGAAATCGCAAAGGTCGCTGAGATCGGAATAGTTAGTAAACATAATACCTACATTAACAAACGGTTTTCATTTAAAAATTTATCTTTATAAAAAAACAAAGCTATGTATCACCACATTAACGACTTCCTCGATGACTGGAAATATGAATCAGCAAGTACTTTGAAAATTTTTAAATGCTTGTCGGATGAATCGCTCACAAAGAAATTTCATCCTGATGTTAGAACACTTGGTTTTCTCGCATGGCACATCACACATACGCTTCAGGAAATGATGAAGCTTACAGGACTTGATGTCGATGTAAAAAAACAAACTGACTATAACGGTGAAACTGTGAAAGATATTTGCGAAGCATATGAGCGTGGCGCGAAATCCCTGGCTGATGAAGTAAAGAAAAACTGGACGGATGCTGATCTTGAAAAAGAAGACAACATGTACGGGCAGAAATGGAAACGCGGAACTACGTTGCAGATATTAGCAAGACATCAATCACATCACCGTGGTGAAATGTTTCCTTTAATGAGAATGTGCGGACTGAAACCCGTTGGTGTTTACGGCCCGACAAAAGAAGAATGGATAGCTTTCGGAATGGAAGCGATGAATTAACATTGCTGAGCAAGTGTCCGGAAATTTACTTTTTCACTTTACTGTTTATCATTCCTCATCCTTCAATGGAATGATCCATTTATCAGGGGCAATTAATTCATGATTCAGAGTGAGCAGGTTAACCGTAGAATCCACTATGAACTGGTAAGGGCGATTATTCAGGGAGACTTTTGCTGAAACTTTTATTACAGCGTTGTTGAATCCCCGTTTCTTTAAATCATCATTCATATATCCGGCAAGCTGCAGCAACGAGGGAGGATCTTCTCCCATCTGGCTTTCCTGCATGGTGTTAATAAGTGAATTTATATTTGCAGGCCTAAGACTGTCATTCTGATCAAGCTGGTAATAGAATTTTATTTTTGAGATTTTCATGTGCGCCTTCATTCGCCAGGCAAAGCGCTCTCCACGGTAAGTCCAGCTTGTGTTTCCGGAATACAATAAATGTCGTAGCGGAAACAAAAGCTGTATTCCGAGGTAAGAGAAAAAAAATATCGTGACGAATTTTCTTCCTGATTGAAAACTGACAGTATTCACCACAGGTGAAGACTTTTTTTTCTTTAAAGGTTCTTTAAGAGAAGGAATGACTGAGGATAATTTCCGTCGAACAGCATCCGGATCGGCAAACAGGATACATGTGCCAATCATCAGAAACGGAAAAATTCCAATATCACCACTGGAACCAAAATTAAAAAGTAAAAAATTCAACAGGTGAAAGGAGATGCATAGAACCATTGCTTTTGCTCTTGTCCGTTTGTTCCACAAAAGGAATCCGATTGCCAGGTCAAAAATAAATCCCCCATAAGTAAGCAGGTATAATGCGAATGCCGAAGTATTAAGAGACGGAAGTGCAGAGCTTCTTACAGAGTTTTGGAGGAATTGCTCAACGGGCTGCATTCTTATCATCCAGTCATAGCTGATCTTTGCAAGTCCGCCATAGAAATAAACAATCACAACCTGGATTTGAAGAAGCAATAAAAACCAATAAGGCATCAGCCATTTTTTTTCGCCTTCGATTTTCTTTGGTGAATAAAAAAGAAAAATAAATGAAAGAAGTATTATCAGGTAAAAATGATTGTTGTAATAACTTTTTTCCAGCAGCAGCAAATAAGAAAATAAAATACAAAAAACTCCCAATGCTATCCGTCTGAATTTGTTGATGATGATAAGCACACCGCATAAGATCAGAACACCGGGAATTGCAGACATGATACCTGCTGAAAACGGATGTACCCAATGAAAAAAATCGTAGGTGAATAAAAATTTTGATTTCAGAATTCCATTCTCAATAAATCCCACCTTGCTGTAGCTCCATACCTGGAATATAATCATGACACCGAAAAAGCGTAAAAATATTTCCGTTGTTATTGCGTCAACAGGATCAAATAATTTTTGAAAAATTTTTTTCATTATGTTATTTAATTGGTGCTTTTATTGAATCATTATTTCATCAACAAATATCCATGCTTGTCCACCGGCTCCTAAATGCCATGCGGGAAGCTCTCCGTAGTTTTTTGCTTTTACCTTTACGTAACGTGCATTGATTGGACGAAACAATGAGGCTCCGAAATCATTTGTTTGTACCGTGTAATCGCTGTCGTGGACCACGTTTCTTAGTGAAGTCAATTCTGAAAAATTTACGCCATCAGTTGAAAAGCTGAATTCAACTTTCTTCGGCATTAAGATCCACGAACGAACATCCTGTAAAAACCCTGCTGAAAACTTTCCGACTTTTTGTTCTTTGCCAAGATCGATCACACATTCAAAATCGGATTGATATCCTTGCCAGTTTCCTTTTGTCCATTCTTCATCCCCACGAATCCCGTCGATGATTGCTTCATCGCCACCGGCACTGTATTGTTTAGAGTAAGGATAAATGAATTCTATTTTCCAGTCTGGATGAGGATTTTTATAGAAGTGGGCTGTGGAAACTTTGCTCAGCTTTCCATTTTTATTTACCGCAATTGCTTTAATGGTAGTAGTCGAATTAATTTTAATTGAAGATTGATAACTTAAAGATTGAAGATTGGGTTCCGAACTGTCCAGCGTGTAGAAAATCCTATTACTAAAATTGTCTGATGATATGCTAATCTCAAGATTATCTTTGAAGGTTCGTTTATCTGATTCAATAACCGGAGAAACAGTTATCAGGTCAGAATCAAAGTTATGAATCCTGAGGTAGGTAAAAGGAAAATTTAATGCCATCAGGCGTGTGTTATCCAATCGGTCATCGGAAGATTGTTGAAGATCTATTCGATTTCCATCTTCTAGATTAACTTTTACTGAACTGAACAAAGAAGGCGAAATCTCATAACGCGTGTTCCCTGGACATATATTATAAATTCCCATTGCATTCATTACATACCAGGCACTCATTTGTCCGCAATCTTCATTGCCAATTAATCCGTCAGGAGATGCATGATAAAAATCTTTCAATATCTGCCGGATGCGATACTGTGCCTTTTCGGGTTTTCCAACATAATTATATAAATAAGCCATGTGATGACTTGGTTCATTTCCATGAGCATATTGTCCAATCATTCCTGTAATATCAGCTTGATCTCTTCCTGTTGTTTTACTCTCAGCAGAAAATAATTCATCAAGCTTCTTTTCAAATGCCTCTTTTCCCCCTGACATTCGAATCATTGTCTCAATATCCTGTGGGACAAAAAAAGTATACTGCCATGCATTCGCTTCCGTGTAATTATTATTCACTTCAAACGGATCAAACGGTTCAAGCCATCCACCGTTTTTTCTAGGACGGATAAATCCTGTCTGCGGATCAAAAAGATTTTTCCATGATTGCGATCGTTCCATGTAACGTTTGTAATCTTCTTCGTGATGAAGCAGTTGCGCCATCTGTGCGATGCACCAGTCATCATAAGAGTACTCAAGCGTTTTTGAAACTGATTCATTTTCATCTTCAACACTAAGACAACCTTTGTCAATATAATCCCCCAGGCCAAAACGGTTTCTTGATTCAGCGCTTTTCTTCATTGCCTGGAATGCTTCTTCCATATCAAATCCTGTGATACCTTTTACTGCGGCATCTGTAATTACAGAAACAGAATGATAACCGATCATACATTCGGTTTCGTTGGAAGATAATTCCCAAACAGGAAGCAATCCGCCTTGTTCATACTGCGCAAGAAATGTTTTTATATAATCCAGAGTGCGCTTACGATCAATAATTGTCATCAATGGATGCCACGCACGAAATGTATCCCACAATGAAAACACCGTATAATAATTAAATCCTTCGGCTTTGTGGATTTTAAAATCACGCCCGCGGTATTGTCCGTCAACATCGTTATAAATATTCGGCTGAACCATGGTGTGATAAAGAGCGGTGTAAAATATTTTTGTCTGCTCTTCTGTTCCACCGCTTACTTCAATCTTACTTAATTCTTTTTGCCACGCATCATGGGCTTTTGTCTTAGAAACCTTGAAAGTGCTTGCATCACAACCATTCGTCTCTTCTTCCATATTTTTCTTCGCTCCTGCTTCATTAACTGCGGACAAAGAAACTTTCAGATAAACATTCTCATTCTTCTTTACATCAAATGAAAAGCTTGCGCATAAATCATTGTTATCTCCGCTTAAAATGTTCTTCTTTAAGAATGGCTTTGAAAAAACAATTCTATAATAAACGATCTGATTCTTTGCCCACGCTTCGCTCCTTCTTATTCCTTCAACTGTTCTGTCATCGACAATTTTAATTTTTCCTTCCAGCAGTTTATCACGATGTCGGAGATCGAGAATGATGCTCGCCTTTCCGTTCTCATGAAATATATATTGATGAATGCCGGAACGGGTTGTGGTTGTCAGCGCCACATCAATATTCTCATCCAATAATTTTACGGAATAAAATCCTGCTCCCGCCTTTTCATCAGCATGAGAAAATTTTGAGGAATAAATTTTATTGTCGAATGATCCTTCGCCCATCATCGGCATTATCATGATGTCGCCATAATCAGAGCATCCTGTTCCGCTTAGATGAGTGTGAGAAAAACCATAGATAACTGAATCGCTGTAATGATAGCCGCCACAGCCATCCCAGCTTCCGTCAATTCGTGTGTCCGGACTTAGCTGAACCATTCCAAAAGGCATCGTTGCGCCGGGATAGGTATGTCCGTGACCTCCTGTGCCTATGAAAGGATCTACGTATCTTGTATAATCCTGTTGTGCTTGTGTAAAAGAAGCAAGATACAAGAAGCAAGAAGCAAGACTAAAAAGGAATTTATCAGTACGTGTCAAATAATGATTTCACTTTTATTTTTTGTGTGAGAGCATTTAGATCCAGGCTGCTTTCTACTTCAACCGTTTTCTTTTCTCCCGGGAGAAGATCAAAGTAATTGTCACTCAATTTTATTTTCTCGTCAGCAAAATCAATAAATATGTTTTTGGCGAGAGTTTTTGAAATAAGCGTAAGGCTGAATTTATTCACCTTATCAGCCACCAAATCATATTTAATTTCCGGCTTCTCAAGAGACAGATTTTTTGGCTCGGTAAAGTAAAAGACATTGCTTGCAAGAATCTTTTTATCATTTTCGATTTCCATTTTTAACAACACTTTTCCCTTGTTAGCCTGACCAAGAATTTTAGAAACAGGAGAAGTAAAAATTACTTTGCTGTTAGCATACTTCACAGAAATATTTCCGGAATCCTTCCAAAGAACAATACCGCCGAAATCCATCAGCTGAAGCCTGAACTTTGCTTTCAATAAGGTTTGTTCATCGGAAACAACTGTTACTGATAGAACGCTGTCCCGGTTTTCTGCGGAGATCAAAAATTTCTGATACGCACTCTTCGCAACATAATGGGACGCTTTCCAATTACCAAAATAATCCGTGCTGCTCCAGGAAATTCCCGGCCAGCAATCATTCAATTGCCAATACAATGTTCCCATGCATGTTGATTTCGCCCTGCGATGCGACTCAATAGCAGTCTTCATTCCCTCTGCCTGTAACAGCTGTGAAACGTAACAGTAATTCTCAAAATCTTTTGGCTGCTTGTAATCACGTTCAAGATATTTTTGAATCGTTTGAAAACCGGCAGAATGCTTTTCATGATTTTTCACCGATAAAGAAGCGAGCGATAAATCTTTTTCATCGCTGAATTTTTTAAACGAGCTGTAAGATGGCATTCCCTGGAAACCATACTCGCTCATAAACCTTCCTACATGACTTTCATATGCGCTGAATGGTTCCTGTCCCCACCAAACTCCCCAGTAATGAGCATCCCCCTGGAATACGCTTTCGGCATGAGCCCAGCCGATGAAAGGAGAAGATGCTATATAAAACCGTTCCGGGTCCTGCTGACGAAGAACATCCGGAAGAATTATTTCAAATAATTTCTGATAGTCCTTCCATAGCTTCAATGAATCACTTGTTGAATAATGATATTGCTTTTGCCAGCCCCAGTTATTCCATCCTTCATCAATTTCATTATTGCCACACCACAACGCAATGCATGGATGATTGTGCAATCGCTGAACATTGTCAATAACCTCCTGCGTTGCATTCCCGAGAAAAGCAGTGTCACCGGGATACACTGAACCGGCAAACATCAAATCCTGCCACACAAGAATTCCATTTTCATCACACTGCTTATAAAACTGATCATCTTCATAAACACCGCCACCCCAAACGCGCAGCATATTCATGTTCGCGTCAACAGCCGACTGAACAATTTCTTTGTAACGATCTTCCTTTACACGAGGAAGAAAAACATCAGCAGGAACATAGTTGGCTCCTTTCATAAATACAGGAATTCCATTCAGCTTAAAATAAAAGCTTCCGCCTATAGTATCGTTCTTCTGCACAAACTCAATCTTGCGTATGCCAAAAGAAGCTTTCCTGATTTCTGATTTCTGATAAATATTAGAGCATTGAATTGACATATGATACATGAACGATTCTCCCAGCCCATTGCACCACCATAATTTCGGCTTGCGCACTTTGAAATTCAGGTTCAGCGTATTTTCTCCGGGCCTTACTTGCTGTTCAAAATAAACTGAGTCACGTTTCGTACCTTCAATCAGGGTCTTAAAATAAATTGTGCTTGCGATATCAGCTTTGACATGCACTTCAATAACCATGTTAGCTACCGTATCTGATACTTCGTCCTGCATGATGTGCAAATCACTGATTTGAAAAATATCCCAGGATACAAGACTCACCGGCCGCCATATTCCGCAGGTCACAAATCGCGGAGCGAAATCCCAGCCGTATTGATAAGCAGCCTTTCTTGTAAACACTCTTTCTTCACCGGGCAATGTATAGGATAACTGCTTCGCAAGCTCTTTGCCTTTTTTTATCGCCGATTCAAACTGAACAAGCAAATGGTTTTGTTTTCCTTTCAGAACATTTTTACAATCAACTTTCCATGTGCGAAACATATTGTCGGTTGACTGGAGAAGAACATCATTCAGAAATATTTTAGCATAAGTATCAAGGCCATCAAACTGCAGCTCGATATGATTTGAAGCAAGCAATGAGGAATCGCAATCAAAAAATGTTTGATATTCCCAGCTGCAGGTATCAATCCATTGAAGATCCTTTTCCTTATCACCCGAAAAAGGGTCACTGATAATTTTATTGCTCATCAAATCCAGGTGAACTGTTCCCGGAACATTTGCATGCAGCCATTCTTTATCACCGATTTTTCTAAACTCCCAGGTATTAAACTCTGTCTTTCTCAAAACCTGTGAAAAGGAATTTGTATTTGAAAAGACTAAAAGAAAAAATATTAATACAACACATTTAAATTGTTTCGATACATTCATAATTGCTGTTCTGTTATTATGGATTTTAATTTTTTGATTTCATTTTCATCAGCTGCTAAATTATTTCCCGGCAAAGCAGATGAATGAAATTCGTTTGCTTTTGTTTTAAATAGATACGAAATATTTTCTGACCGCACATTTCCTCCCGGCATGATAATTATTTTTCCGTTCGCCTTATTTACCAGCTCAGAAATCAATTTCACTCCGTCATTAGCTGTCTTTTCTTTTCCCGAAGTGAGTAAATAATCAAAGCCCATGCTTATCAAGCTCTCCAGTGACGCAAACGGGTCCGCGACACGATCGAACGCCCGATGAAAGGTTGTTTTCATTGGTGATGCAAGATACAGCAACTCGCTGCAACGTTTTTCATCAATGCTAAAATCTTTTGACAAAATTCCGAACACAACTCCTTCAACTTTTAATTTTTTACATTCTTCAACATCACTCTTCATCGCTTCAAATTCCTCCGGAGAATAAATAAAATCTCCTCCTCTCGGACGGATGATAACATGAACAGGAATTTTCAATTTCGCCTTTACTTTCCTGATCAGGTCATAATGAGGAGTGATTCCTCCTTCAGCATAATTTTCACACAGTTCAATCCTGTCAGCACCTGATTGCTCAGCTATTACAGCAGACTCAAAACTAAAGCATGCAATTTCAAGAAGCATCAATAGAAGCTTTTAGCATCAATCAATTCATTTTTTATTTTTTCAGAATATACAGCATAGTTAAATCCTTTTTGCAAAGCGAAGCCTCCAAACTCTCCATGCTTGTTAAGCGCAATAAAACCTATCTGCATTTCCTTTACCGCTTTCGGGCTTTTCGAAACACGCTCAACAGCGATTCTGCATGCCTCTTCCGGCGAATGTCCTGCACGCATCATCTCGACAACAGTGTGTGAACCGCAAACACGAATAACTTCCTCGCCGGTTCCTGTAGCAGTCGCAGCGCCAACTTCATTGTCAACAAATAATCCGGCACCGATGATTGGTGAGTCCCCTACTCTGCCATGAAGCTTATAAGCGAGACCGCTCGTAGTGCATGCACCTGAAAGATTGCCTGCAGAATCCATCGCAATCATTCCAATCGTATCGTGATTCTCAAAATTCACAACCGGTTTATACTCTGCCTTCTTCAGCCATTCCTTCCATGCTTTATCAGATTCAGGAGTACGATTAATTTTTTCTTTCGGGAAACCATTGTCAATCGCGAACTTCAAAGCTCCTTCACCGGAAAGCATAACGTGAGGAGTTTTTTCCATCACCATGCGCGCTACGGAAATTGGGTGCTTAATATGCTCAAGAAAACTTACTGATCCGCAGTTTCCATGTTCGTCCATGATGCATGCATCAAGCGTTACATGACCATCACGGTCAGGTAATCCGCCGAGACCAACACTTTGATTGCTCAAATCAGATTCTGTATTCATTACACCTTTCTCCACAGCATCCAATGCATGGCCTTTTGCAGAAAGAATTTGCCAGGCATCAGCATTTGCAGCGACTCCGTGCTTCCATGTAGAAATAACAATCGGTTTTGTTTCTTCGCCTGCAACAAAATTATTTCTTCCGTATAATTTATTGAAAGAAAGAAATGCAGCGCTCATTGCCGTCAGCTTTACAAAATGTCGTCTTGATTTCATATCAATAAAAAATTATGTTCTACTCAACTGAAATTTCATCCACAAATAACCAGGAATTATTTCCTGACCCTTGTTTACCGTCAGGAATTTTTCCAAAATTTTCAGCAACTACCTTTACATATCTCGCAGATTGCTCTCCTGTATTTATCACAACGGCTTCATTGTATTTCTTTACTTCTTCCGCTGAAATTTTCTTCAATGTCGTAAAATTTATTCCATCATCCGATATAAATACTTCGATGCTCTTTGGAAGATAAATCCAGCTTCCTTCATCATCATAAACATCCATGGATATTTTTGAAAATTTTTTCTTCTCACCAAGATCAATAACAGCATTCAAATCAGTTCCCCACCATCCCGGCCAGTTCTGACTGTATTTATGTAAATCACCTTTCATTCCATCTACCAATGACTGAATTCCGTTACAGTAATGATTTTCGTGCGGAGGGTTTACAGCCGTAATTTTTTTGCCGGTTGAAAGGCTGACAAAGAAATCCTGGGAAAGCAAATTACCTCTTCCCTTTCCTGTCTCCGCATAAAAAGCTTTCAGCTTACAGCTCTTGCGAATGTTGATGATAGAATCAAATAAAAGTGCGGGAACGCTTCCATCCAAAGAGTAAAATATTTGTCCTTTATCAGAAGGCGCAGTCAGCATGACGTCAATTCCATTTTCATCTGTGGATGATTTAACATCAAGCTTAATCTCATAGATTGATTTAGCATAATTCACATCGAGCCTGTCGAGCAAGGAAAAATTTTCTATTAACCGTTTTTGAAACTCCGGGTAATTTCTTTTCTCCTTTGATGACCACAAAACTTCTGCAAGGGCACACATCCTTGGCAATACCATATATTCAACCTGCTGAGGAGTCCGGATGTATTCAGTCCATAGGTTTCCCTGCGCGCCCAAAATATATTTTTGCCTGCGCGGATTCAGCTTTTCAGGGATCGGTTCATAAGAGTAAACTTTTTCAACTGTTGTATATCCGCCGATTGCAAGCGGCTCATTCAGCGGCAAACCCTGGTAATGATCAAAGTAACAATATGCCCCCGGTGACATAACCACTTTGTACCTTTTACCTGCAGCTGTAATTCCACCTTCCGTTCCTCGCCAGCTCATCACTGCAGCGTTTGGAGCAAGCCCTCCTTCGAGAATTTCATCCCAGCCAATGACCTGCTTTCCATTTGAGCGAAGAATTTTTACAATGCGCTTTGTAAAGTAGCTCTGGAGCTGCTGCTCATTCTTCAAATGATTTTTCCTAATTCTTGCCTGGCATTTAGGACAACTCTTCCATCTTGTTTTCGAACATTCATCACCGCCGATATGAATATATTTTCCGGGAAATAGCTTGCATACCTCACCAAGAATATTTTTCAGAAAAATAAAAGTCGAATCATTTCCCGGACAAAACACATCATCATAACCACCCCAGCCTTTGCCGACTTCAAACGGCCCTCCTGTGCAGGAGTACTGAGGATATGAAGCAACTGCAGCTAAAGCATGCCCTGGCATTTCAATTTCCGGAACAATTGTAACATGACGCTGCTTCGCATATTCAACAATTTCCTTTACGTCCTCCTGGGTATAATATCCGCCATAGGGAATGCTGTCGAATTTATGATCGCGATAATGGCCGACCATCGTTCCTGAACGATGAGAGCCAACTTCAGTAAGCTTTGGATATTTTTTTATTTCAATTCTCCATCCCTGGTCATCCGTAAGATGCCAGTGGAATGTATTCATCTTGTACAAGGCGATGAGGTCAATATATTTTTTGATAAAATTTTTTGAAAAGAAATGGCGGCTTACATCAAGATGCATTCCACGCCATTGAAAACGGGGAGAATCTTTTATGTCGCAGCATGTAATCGAAATTATTTTTTCATTGACACGGATAAGCTGAATCAATGATTGCAATCCATAAAAAACTCCCGCACCATTACCTTTAATTAAGATTTCATCTTTACTCACTCTCAGATCATATCCATCATTTTTTCCATTTTTATTTTTTGCAAGACTGATGATTCCTGAAGCATTGGCGTAGCGGCCGCGCGGAAATATTGAAAGCTTAAAACCATAAATTTTTTCCAATTGCAGATTGAATATCTCAGCGTCCGGTATTGAAGAGTTGTCCGTGACAATTATAGTATGCTCTGAGAGAAGAAAGTCTCCTTCATTAATTTTTACAGAGGCGGGCTGAGGAATTAAAGGTAGAATATTTTGTGCTGACGAAATATGCATCACACATAAAAAAATCAACGCCCCGATTATTTTTCTACGCATGATATTTATTCTTATTCAATCTCATTCCATACCAGCGAAGCAGCGCCAAGAATAGCAGCATCATTTTCAGGAAGCGATGAAGGAAGGATTTTTACTTTTCCTTTATAATTATGAAGAAGATTTTTTTCAAAGCTGAGAATGGTCGGATTGAAAAGCAATTCTCCTGCCTGCGATAAGCCTCCGAATAAAAATATCGTTTCCGGGCTCGTATGTGCAACGCTGTTTGCCAATGCAAATCCAAGCAATTCGCCCGTGTAGTTGAACGCGTAGAAAGCATCTTCATCACCATTCAAAGCCCGGTCAAAAATATACCTGGCGTCTATCTTATCGGTATCAATAGTTTTCATGAGATCAGGATGCTCGCTTCTCAGGATTTCAAAATATGTTTTTACAATTCCTGTAGCAGAGCAATATTGTTCGAGGCATCCTTTTCTTCCGCAGCCGCATTGCCTTCCATGCTGGATTATAATTGTATGGCCAAGCTCCCCTGCAAATCCATCGTGACCATAAATTAATTGTCCGTTTGCCACGATGCCGCTTCCTAAACCTGTTCCGAGAGTTATAAAAATAAAATCCTTCATTCCTTTCGCTCCGCCAAAAAACATTTCGCCAAGCGTAGCTGCATTCGCATCGTTGGTAAGAACAGCAGGAATGTTTAACGCTTCAGAAAAAAGTTTTGCAAGAGGAACAATTCCTTTCCATTTCAGGTTAGGAGCATTCTCTACAGTGCCGTGAAAATAATTTCCGTTGGGAGCGCCTATTCCTGTGCCGATTAGTTCGGAGTTGGGAGGCCGGAGTTCGGAGACGCGCTTTGCCATTGCTTTTACAAAATCTTTTACATCGGGAAAATCTGTCGTGACTAAATAATCTTTTAGAAGAATTTTTCCATTGCGGTCAACAAATCCAAAGGAAGCATTCGTTCCGCCGATGTCAACTCCGATTGCAAGTTTCATTGTGCGTCTTCTGCCGTTTAAATTTCGCTGAGCAAAACTCCCGCTTTCTCAGCCTGCGGAGAAGTCAACGGATCTTTCTTTATATCATAATCAATTCCCTGCTGCTTCAGCAAATGTTTTGCTTTCCATCCGTAAAAAGCCAGGTATGCAAAACAGATAATGCCTGTAACATAGCTCCATTGAATTCCCAGCAATTCATCCTTTGCCAAATATCCCTGCAGCCAGCTAACCAGGCCTCCGCCCATAATCATCATAATCAAAAAGCTTGATCCGTCATTAGTGCGTTTACCAAGGCCTGCGATTGCAAGAGTAAAAATACATGGCCAAAGTGTGGAGCAAAATAATCCGACACTGATGAAAGCATAAACACTTACCATTCCGTCAGAAAGAATTCCGATGATCAATGAAGTAATTCCAAGCGCGGAAAAAATCATCAGCTGTCGTGCAGGATTTCCTTTGCTAAGAATATCAGCGATAATGATTGCGATGATCACAAAGAAATATAAATAGAACGGCTGAAGATCATGGCTTGCAAGGAAATTCACGAGAAGGAAAACGCTGAATGCCGCATAAGGCAAAAAGAAACGCAAAATTTCTTTCGTACTTTTCTTCAGGTCAAATGCACCGACTGCTCCCGACCATCTTCCGATCATTAAGCTCGCCCAGAATAAAGAAACATATGGCGCAACCTGATCAGTGGTAGTATGAAGGTGCTGCCGCATAAACTCAGGAAGGTTCGAAGCTGTTGATACTTCAACTCCAACGTAAAGAAAAATACCAATCATCCCCAGCCACAATTGCGGATAGCTTAACGCACTTTTTGTGGGAGAAGAATTTGATTTAGTATCCGGTGCTTCTTCTTCATGATGAATTTTATTCGGCAGGGAAGAAAATTTGAAGATGACGGCAACAATTAAAAACGCCAACCCCAAAATCAGGTACGGTGTTTTTATTGATTCAAGATTTTCCAGCTTCGCTCCTGCTTTCAACGACCCGAAAATCGCGAAGCTTACCAGCACAGGACCAATCGTGGTTCCTATATTGTTGATTCCTCCTGCAAGACTCAAACGTTGCGCACCTTTTTTCGGATCGCCGATATTAATCGCGAGAGGATTCGCTGCTGTTTGCTGAAGAGAAAATCCAAGTCCGACAACAAATAATCCGCTTATCATTAAGCCGAAAGAGGAAGTCATCGCTGCAGGATAAAACAATAATGTACCGAGCGCGGATAAAACCAACCCCAATGCAATTCCGTTTTTATATCCGATGCGATTGAGAATGTCTCCTCCGCTTGCTCTGGAAACAAGAAAATAAATAATGGAGCCGACAGTGTAAGCCACATAAAACGCGACTGAGATCAGCTGACCTTGCCATTGTTCAAGATGAAGATGCTCCTTGAATACGGGAATCAGGATATCGTTGGATGCCGCTACAAATCCCCAGAAGAAAAAAACGGAGATGAGAACGGGCAGTGACTTGCTTGAGTTTTGACTCATAGAGATGTCAGTTGGTTGGATGCAAAATAGAAAATTAATTCAGGAAAGGAAATACAGAACCCTGCCCGTGACAAGCGACTTATACCAGCCTAAAAGTTGTAATTGTGAGAATTTTTTCCTAAACTTTGTATGATCAAAGTTCATGTCTAACCTCTAAAACAAACTGTCATGAATGTATTTCAAAAAGTAGAAACCTGGGGTGATACACATCAAACAAAGTGGCTCGCTCTTCTAAGGATTGTTCTCGGTTTAATTATTTTCTTCAAAGGACTTTTCTTTATTGAAAACACCGATGCGATAAATGCAATGATTGCCAACAGCGCTGTTTCCATCTATGCTGTTTTTCTCGCGCATTATGTGGCGCTCGCTCATTTGGTGGGCGGAGCCCTCATCACACTCGGGCTCATGACACGTCTTGCTATAATATTCCAGCTTCCTGTGTTGCTCGGAGCAATCATCTTTGTCAACTCACAGCATGGATTTTTTTCAATGCCATCCGAGCTTGGGCTTTCAATTCTCGTATTCCTTCTCCTGATATTCTTTCTTGTGTTCGGCTCAGGAAAAGTTTCTGTTGATGAGTTTATGAGAACACATGAGCACACGTGAAAAGAATGTAGAATGTATAGTGTAGAATTTAGAATTCAACATATTCGTGAAGATTCGTAATTCGTAGATCATTTAAGGGAGAAAAAAATAAAATCAGTGCAAAAAAAAACGGGAACCTGTTGTTAGAGTTCCCGTTTTCAATGTTTCGTTTACTTGTGTTCTTGTTACTTTGCCCTTTTTACGTTAACCGCATTTGGCCCTTTTTTTCCGTCAGTAACTTCAAACTCTACTAAATCATTTTCACGGATCTTGTCCACTAATCCGCTGTGATGTACAAACACTTCTTCGTTCGTGTCGTCAGCCACAATAAAGCCAAAGCCCTTTGACTCATTAAAGAATTTTACTTTTCCTGTTTTCATTAGGTGTTAATTTGTTCACAAAAGTCAGACGGAACCCGCTTAGCATCTGCCCCTGTGAGTATTTTAATTTGAATTGCGGGTCACTTAAATCATCGTGATTTGGTGCCAAAGATTAAAATTATTTTTCATGTTTACAAGGGCGCGTAAATGTTTTATTTTGAAGCCTTTAAAGTCAACTTTTAAATTCCGTCCTTCCTGCCCTCCATTCCAAGTCCGCTTCGCCTTCGGCGAATACGGGCTTTCCATTGCGGTCAGGGCTATAAAGTTACAGTCACTTTTATGGTCCATAAACCAAAAGGACATCCGCCAAAGGCGGATTAAAAAAAATGTTTGAGATTCCGGATCACCAAAATGCCGCTCCTACGGAGCGATAATATTTCCATTTGGAAATCCTATCGAAATACTGCTCCTAAGGAGCAATAATCTCCAATAAAAAATTAAAAATAAAAAATCACAAATCCCTCAAGCTCCCAGCAGCTGCTTTACCAGCTGAGAAACAATCTTGTTATCCGCCTTCCCCGCAAAATGTTTCGATGCTGCTCCCATCACTTTTCCCATCTCGGCCGGAGACTTCGCACCTACCTGCTCAATAATTTTTTTCAGCTCGGCTTTTATTTCTTCTTCTCCCATTTGCTTAGGAAGATATTTTTCAATCACAGCGATTTCTTCTTCTTCTGTTTTGGCAAGGTCAGCACGGTTTTGTTGCTTGTAAATATCTACTGATTCTTTCCTCTGCTTCACAAGCTTCTGCAGCATTTTAATTTCATCTTCTGCAGAAACAGAATCACTGCCCGAAGTCTTTGCCAAAAGTATTGCCGACTTCACCGCACGGAGGCTTCTTACTGTCGCTTCATCTTTTGCAAGCATTGCGGTTTTTAAATCCTGGTTAATTTTTTCTTCGAGAGTCATGGTGGAATTATGAATTATAAGTTATGAATTAGAAATTAGAAGTTGGAGGCTGGAAGTTAGAAAAATTAGGTCAAACAACATTCTAAATTCTACATTTTAAATTCTACACTCAAAAAAAATGTCCCCGGCTTCCGACAGGGACAAATTCAAAATCAAACGTAACATGAAAACAAAAGAGGTTGATCAGTCAACATTGTCATGAAGAAAAGAATTGTTCGGCCTGATCTCCGCTTTCTTTTCATCTTCTGTGGTCAATGTATATCTTGATATATTGGTTTCGCTCGAGTGAGCGACATTGTCGAGCTTAATATTTCTTCTTTTATAAGCCGGTTCCTTTTCCAAATCGGAAATATTATTCGCGTTCCCGATGCGATAGCTTAGCTCCTTCAGCTTCATGATGCGCTCGCGCGATCTGCGAAGCTGCTCTTCCGTTGAGCCATCATCCTGCTTCAGATCTTCAACACGCTGGATATTTTCTTCCGCCCTTTCAATTCTTGGAGCTGGTTTTTCTTCTACAAGGGAAATCGGCGCGCTTTTTACGGGAATGTCAAATTCAAAAATGATTTCCTTGTCAGGCTGAGGATTAGATTGCACTTCCGGCTTCAAAGTATTCTCTTCTTCTTTCTTAAGAATCATCGGCTCAGAAATTTCACGGTCACGATTCTTGTTCAATGAAAATTCAGCTTTCTCTTCTCTCTTTTCATCACCTTTCAGCTGATGCCTGATCACTTTATTTTTTTCAGCTTCAACACCCAATTCCTGTTTTGTTTTGAATCCTGTTGCGATGATCGTCACGCTTACTTTTTCTCCGAGAGTTTCATCAACACAATTTCCCCAGATAATATCAGCAGTTAATCCCGCTTCATCCTGTATGTAATCAGTGATTGATCCGATTTCATCCATCGTTACTTCCTTATTTCCGGAAGCAACATTCATTAATATATAGCGTGCACCTTTAATGTTGTTATCATTCAGCAACGGAGAAGCCAATGCCGCTTCAACAGCTTTGATCGCCCTGTTCTCGCCTTCAGCAATAGCCGAACCCATGATCGCTACACCGCTGTCGGAAACCGCTGTCTTCACATCTTCAAAATCCACATTGATATAACCTGTCACCGTGATGATTTCAGCAATACCTTTTGCTGCTGTGGTAAGAATATCATCAGCATGAGAAAATGCTTCTGATAATTTCAGGTTGCCATACATCTCGCGAAGCTTGTCGTTGCAGATCACAAGAATTGTGTCCACGTTATTCTTCAGCTGCTCGATGCCTTCGTCCGCCTGGTGTTTTCTTTTCTTCCCTTCAAATGCAAACGGAATTGTGATGATGCCGACAGTAAGGATTCCCATCTCCTTTGCTGCCTGAGCAATGATAGGTGCAGCGCCTGTTCCTGTTCCTCCGCCCATTCCCGCGGTGATGAATACCATCTTGGTATCTACAAGCAGCTTGCGGATCTCTTCGATGTTTTCTATTGCTGCGTTTTTTCCGATCTCCGGCATAGAGCCCGCACCGCGGCCTTCCGTGAGACTCATCCCAAGCTGAATCTTTGTGGGAACAGGAGAAATTTCCAGCGCCTGCGCATCGGTGTTGCAAATAATAAAGTCAACACCTTTTATTCCCTGGCGAAACATGTGGTTAACCGCATTGCTTCCGCCTCCGCCAACCCCGATCACTTTTATAATTGAGGCCTGGTCTTTAAATAGTTCGAATTCCATGATATATTTTCTGTTAAGTCTTGTTACGTCTGATGTATTTTATGTTGATCGTATATTATCTAAGCTCTTTATCCTCGTCTTCTTTAAACCAATCTGCAATCGCGTCAAAGAAGCTTCCTTTTGTTTTCGTGCTTTGCTGGATAACGCTCTTTCTTTCTTTATCGTTTACAATTACAGGCCTGTCTTTCTTTTTCTTTTCAACCTCTGTAAATCCTTTGATCACCAAACCCACAGCTGTAGCGTACATCGGGCTCATCAGCTCATCAGCACCTTTTGCAAGATGCTCATTCGGGTAACCGATGCGTGTATCCATTCCTGTGATGAACTCAACAAGCTGGATGATATGTTTCAGCTGTGCACCTCCGCCTGTGATCACAATTCCCGCGATCAGCTTTTTCTCGTATCCTGAATTTTTTATTTCATAATACACGTTCTCAATAATCTCTTCCATTCTTGCCTGGATGATGTTGGCAAGATTCTTCACTGAAATTTCTTTCGGCTCACGACCGCGTAATCCCGGGATGGAAACAATTTCATTCTCCTGGTTCTCGCTCGCCAGCGCTGATCCGAATTTTATTTTCAGAAGCTCAGCCTGGTTGCGGATAATCGTACAACCTTCTTTGATGTCTTCTGTAATTACATTTCCACCGAAAGGAATTACAGCTGTGTGACGAATAACTCCATCCTGGAAAATCGCGATGTCAGTTGTTCCTCCACCGATATCGACCAAAACAACTCCGGCTTCTTTTTCTTCTTCAGTCAAAACTGATTCAGAGCTTGCAAGCGGCTCGAGGAATAATCCCTGCGTATGAAGGCCTGCGCGGTTCACGCATTTGTAAATATTTTTCGCTGCAGTTACCTGTCCTGTGATGATATGACAATTCGCCTCCAGTCTCATGCCTGACATTCCGATCGGGTTCTTAACTCCCTGCTCGCTGTCAACAATATATTCCTGTGGAATCACATGAATGATTTCTTCTCCCGGAGGCATTGCAAGCTTGTACATATCTTCCACTATCGCATCAATATCAGTCTGGCTGATTTCATCATCGAGCGTGTTACGCGTGCGCATTCCGCGATGCTGAAGACTTTTGATATGCTGACCGGCGATTCCAACGAACACATTGTGAATGTCAACATTCGATTTTCCGGAAGCTTCTTCCACAGAATATTTAATCGACTGGATAGTATTCACGATGTTGGTTACAACACCGCGAGTCACTCCCAGCGACTCGGATTTTCCATGACCAAGTATTTCAATTTTGCCAAACTCGTTTTTCCTCCCAACGATTGTACAGATTTTTGTTGTTCCGATATCAAGTCCAACAACGATGTCGTAATTTTCCATATTATTTTTTTGTGCAGACTACCTGGTCTTTATATTTTAAATTGATTGTGCTGTATTTGTCCCAACCCTGCTTGCTCAGCCCTTCTTTGTAAAACAGGAAAAGCTTTTTAAACTTTTCATCCATCTGTTTCTCATCTCCGAAAACAATCGTGTGATTTCCCACCCTCGGAATCAGCTCCATCTCTCCCTCTTCATTCATATAAACCTGCTCCACCTGCGCATTCCAGAATTCATTTCGGCTGATATAGCCGGCAAGCAGATAAACTTTTTCAATCTTGGTCGCGTGAAATGCAGTGTCTCCGATTTCCTTTTCACCGATCACTCTTACTTTATTCAAGCCATCCATGCCGGGTATAAAACCGCTTGCAACAGGCACTGATGCTGAATACTTATCTGACAACGGCATACACACTCCCTCCTCATCAATGTAAAAACTTGAATTGGAGAAGTCGATGATCCGGACAATAGGAACCCGGGGAACTACTTCGATATTCAGTTTTCCATCAATGGTTGAAAATACTTCGGCATGCGAGACAAAAGGGTTATTATCAATGATATTTTCCAACAAGGAAATGTTAATAGTATTGAAGGATTTTCCTTCCAACATTCCGAACTTATCGTGTATGGTTTGGAGCACATCTGACTTCTCCACGAATGCCTGGTCAGCCATTCCTTTAATGGTGATGCTCACTTCCGAGCAAAGCATATTTTCCTGGCTGTTCTCTGTAAAGCCAACGGTAACAAGGAAACCGGTAATTACCAGCGCCCACGCAGTGAATCGGAATACCCGCTTCCAGTCCGTTTTTTGTTTCAGCTTTTTCAACATTTTAATTTCTTTTTTCTAAATAATGTTTAATAGGGAGAACCAATTGATCAATATCTCCTGCGCCCAACGTAAGCAGCACTTCCACATTTCTTTTTTTCAGAACATCAACTGCATCATCCAGCGAGCACATTTGCTTGTCTTTGATCGTGACTTTATCAAAAATTATTTGCGATGTAACTCCCGGCATCGGAAGCTCGCGCGCCGGATAAATGTCAAGAAGAATCAAAGCATCAAGCATTGACAAGCTCTTTGCAAAACCATCCACGAAATCCTTCGTCCTTGAAAACAAATGCGGCTGGAAAATCCCTGTCAGCCTTTTTTCAGGATATAATTCTTTCACAGATGCAATACATGCGCGTAATTCTTCAGGATGATGAGCGTAGTCATCAATGTAAACAACATCTTTCGTGTTCACCTGGTAGTCAAACCTTCTTTTTACTCCGGTATAAGAATGAATCGCTGCAGAAATTTTTTCAGGAGTTGCTCCAACCTGCCGCGCTACGGCAATAGCAGCAATAGCATTCTCTACGTTGTGCAATCCCGGCATCATGGAAGAAAGATCATGTATGCTTGTGCTGCTGTTGTTCCAGTTAAAATGGTACTTGTGATTTTGAATCCTGATTTCAGAAGCGGAATAATCCGCTTTGCCTTCAAGCGAATACGCTGCATGCGTAAGCTGAAGATCATTCAACGGAAGACCTTTTTTGTAAATCAGCTTTCCTCCCGGCTTCAGCTGCTGCGCGAAGAGGCGGTAAGATTCTTCAAGATATTTTTTGTCACCGTAAATATCTAGATGATCAGCATCCATTGATGTGATCACAGCAATATCAGGATGAAGTGTGAGGAAAGAACGATCGTATTCATCTGCTTCCACAACAAAAATATTTTTCGATGGATCGCTTTTGCTCAGCAGCAGGTTTGAATGAAAATTTTTTGAAATGCCACCCATAAATGCCGTGCAATCAACTCCTGATGATTTCAGGAGATGGGCAATCATCGAGGACGTTGTGGTTTTCCCGTGAGTTCCCGCGACAGCAATCGTGAAAGTATTTTCGGTGATCATTCCCAATACTTCCGAACGCTTCTTTACAGTGAATTTGTTATCAATGAAATAATTCAGCTCTGAATGACTTTTGGGAATAGCCGGTGTATAAACAACAAGCGTGTGGTGCTTTGAAAGCTGCACATTCCGGAATGCAGCAGGAATTCTTTCAATATTATCCTCAAAATGAATTTCGATTCCTTCGTCTATCAGCTCATCAGTCAAAGGAGTTGAAGTTTTGTCATAGCCGGACACAATTTTTCCCTGCGCGTTGAAATAGCGCGCCAGCGCTGACATTCCGATGCCACCGATACCAATAAAATAAACGTGATTTATTTTTTCGAAGCTCACTCTTATTTATTTAATCAATTGATATATCTCTTCCGCAATCTTCTCCGCGGAGTTTCTTAACGCAAGGGCTGAAATATTTTTCTTCAGCTCTTCCTGCCTGGTTTTATCCTGAACAAGATCAATCGCTGCCTTAACAAGATTTTCTTTTGCATCAGAATCATTCACAAGAATTGCAGCGTTCTTATTTACAAGAGCCATGGCATTTTTTGTCTGGTGATCTTCAGCAACATTCGGAGAAGGAACAAGTATCGCAGGTTTTGAAACTAACGCCAACTCAGAAACTGAGCTTGCTCCCGCTCTTGAAACAACTATGTCAGCAGCAGCATACGCTAAATCCATTCTTTGAATAAAGTCGAATGCTTTGATTCCGGTAATGTCAGGTGAAACACCTGACACCACTTCCGTCAACGATTCAGCTTTTGGAAAAAATAATTTTCCTGTCTGCCAGATCAGCTGAATATTTTTCTCCTTAATCTTTTCCAATCCTTCAGCGAAGCTTTCATTCATCGTTCTCGCTCCAAGACTTCCTCCAATAACAAGAATTACTTTTTTTTCCTGCGACAATCCAAAATGATTCAATGCTTCATTTCTTTTTCCTTCTATGCTTTGAATATCCTGGCGAACCGGGTTTCCTGTAATCATTATTTTTTCTGAAGGAAAATATTTTTCCATTCCATCGTAAGCAACGCAAATCCTCTGAACTCTTTTTGACAAAATTTTATTCGTGATTCCTGCATAAGAATTCTGCTCCTGTATCAGCGAAGGAATTTTCATTTTCGTTGCAGCATAAAGAAGGGGTGCGCTTGCATAACCGCCCACTCCTACCGCTACATCCGGTTTAAACTGCTTGATGATTCCCTTCGCCTTCATCACACTTTTAATTACTTTAAATGGAATCATCAGGTTTGATAATGTCAGCTTGCGCTGAATTCCGCTGATGTCCAATCCTTCTATCTTATAACCTGCAGCCGGCACTTTTTCCATTTCCATCCTTCCGTTCGCGCCAACAAACAGGATTTCATTTTCACTGTTTACTTTTTTTAATGCATTGGCGATGGCAATGGCGGGAAATATATGTCCGCCTGTTCCTCCACCGCTGATGATCACTCTTATCTTATTCCGCTGCAAGCTCTGCTCCTCCTTCTTTCTTTTCCTTCTCGACTTGCCTGCTTACGCTCAACACAATTCCTATCGCAAGACTTGTAAACCAAATTGAAGTTCCTCCCATGCTTAGCATCGGTAACGGTTGTCCTGTTACGGGAAATAAATTCACCGCTACGGCCATATTGATCATTGCCTGGAATACAAGGCTGAATGTACAACCCACAGCAAGCAATGTTCCGAATGCCATCGGGCTATGATTAATAAATCTTATTACCCGGAAGAAAAGAAGCACATAAAGGAAGATGATAAATATTCCTCCTATAAATCCTTCTTCCTCAATAATGATTGCGTAAATAAAATCCGAATACGGATGAGGAAGGAAATTTTTCTGCGTGCTGTGTCCGGGAAATTTTCCAATTAATCCTCCTGTGGCGATAGCAATCTTCGCCTGCTGTGTCTGGTAATTTCCCTGGTCGTCACCCTTCACGAAATTTTCTATCCGCGCTTTCCATGTCCCAACTCGGCCCTGGCTTTTTGACATTAACGCAATACCTATAAAGAGGGAAACGCAAACGACACCAATCAGCCCCAAAATAATAATGTACTTCATATTGATTCTTCCGATAAACATCAGGAAGCAACATGTACAAAACAAAACTGCAGCAGTTGAAAAGTTTGCAGGCAAAATAAGAGCGCATATAATGAGCACCGGCAGCATGATCGGAATGAAAGCCGTTTTAAAATCCTTTATATTTTCCTGCTTGCGTGAAAGCATGCGTGCTACGTACATGATCAACGCAAGCTTTGCAAGGTCAGAGGTCTGGAAAGAAAGATTGATTCCCGGTAATGTAAGCCAGCGGCTTGCTTCATTCAGGTTTGTTCCCATCACAAGCGTTAATGCAAGCAACGGAATTGCAAGCAGCAAAGCGATCTGGGAAATTCGTGAATAGTAAGTGTACTTTATCAGGTGAGCCGCATACATAAGCCCGATTCCAAACAGAAGAATAAATAAATGTTTCAGCAGGTAATATTCCGTGTTCCCGCTTTTGTATTTGTAAGCCAGCGTTCCGGTTGAGCTGTACACTGCAACCAATGAGAACAACGACAGAAAGAAAACAATCATCCAGATGGTTCTGTCTCCACGGAAATATTTGTCTAGCCAGGTTGCGTGCATTGCAATTAATTTTCTTTTCAATTTTACAATTTCGGATTGCGGATTTTGAATTGCGGATTTAAAATAATCCGAAATCGTCAATCCGAAATCCGCAATTTCTAAAGAGCTTTCACAGCCTTCTTAAACTGTCTCCCCCTGTCTTCGTAATTTTCAAACAAGTCAAAGCTTGCACATGCAGGCGAAAGCAAAACCACATCACCTGCTTTACCAAGACGATATCCCATCTGAACAGCTTCATCAGCGGACGTTGTTTCCAAAATCGTTTCCACAACATCTTTGAATGTCTTTTTTATTTTTTTGTTGTCTTTGCCAAGACAGATAATCGCTTTTACCTTTTCTTTTACAAGATCATGCAGCATCGCATAATCATTTCCTTTGTCAACTCCGCCAAGAATGAGAATCACGGGTTTATTAAAGCTTTCAAGGGCATACCATGTCGAGTTGATGTTGGTTGCCTTTGAATCATTCACGAATTCAATTCCATGAACTGTAGATACGTGCTCAAGACGGTGCTCGATGCTCCTGAAATCAGAAAGACTTTCTCTTACAATTTCTTTACGGAGATCAAGAACTCTTGCCGCGATTCCCGAAGCCATTGAGTTGTAAAGATTGTGCTTCCCTTGTAATGCTAATTCATGAATGTTCATAGTGTATTGGTTTATGTTTGTTGATATGTGTATCGTTTCGTCTTCAAGCCAGGCTCCTGACTGAAGTTTTTTTTTTATTGAAAATGGATATTGCTTTGCGTTAATAGTAAAATCAGAGATGTATTGATTTGTTATTTCATCATCGGCACAATAAATAAATGTGTCATGCTCTGTTTGGTTTTGCGTGATGCGGAATTTTGAATAGACATAATTTTTAAGATCATCATCGTAACGGTCGAGATGATCCGGTGTGATGTTGGTGAGTATCGCTATGTCACATTTGAATTTGTACATTCCATCCAGCTGAAAGCTGCTCAGCTCAATTACATAATAGTCATGATCGTTTTCCGCAACCTGCAGAGCAAAACTTTTTCCTACATTTCCTGCAAGCCCGACATTCAATCCGGCCTTCTGAAGAATATGATAGGTTAGCATCGTTGTGGTTGTCTTGCCATTCGTTCCTGTAATGCCGATCACTTTCGCTTTTGTATATCGTCCCGCAAACTCTATTTCAGAGATCACCGGAATATTTTTCGCGTTGATCTTTTTAAGCACCGGAACATTATCAGGAATGCCCGGACTTTTAATTACTTCAGCAGCATTCAATATTTTTTCTTCTGAATGTTTTTCTTCTTCATAAGAAATTGAATGCTTAGCCAGCATCACCTTGTATTTATCCGCGATCTTTCCTTTATCAGAAAGAAATACATCAAAGCCTTTCTGCTGAGCCAGCACTGCCGCTCCCACACCGCTTTCCGCGCCTCCGAGTATGACGATCCGTTTGCTCATTATCTCAGCTTAAGCGTTACAATTGTTGCGATGGCAAGCATGATCCCGATGATCAGGAAACGTGTTACTATTTTTGATTCGTGATAACCTTTTTTCTGAAAGTGGTGATGCAGCGGTGACATCCTGAACAAGCGATGTTCGCGCGCATATTCAATTCCTCTTTTTCTTTTTTGATATTTGAAATAGCTTACCTGGAGCACTACCGATAAGTTCTCAATGAAAAATATTCCGCAGAGAATCGGAATCAGCAGCTCTTTCCTGATCGCGATGGCGAATACAGCGATGATCCCTCCCAATGCAAGACTCCCCGTATCACCCATGAATACCTGCGCGGGATATGCATTGTACCAAAGAAAACCAACGCACGCTCCCACAAATGCAGCGATAAAAATTACGAGCTCTCCTGTATTCGGGATGTACATGATGTTTAGGTAATTCGCAAACACTACGTTACCGGATACATAAGCGAGAATTCCAAGTGTTGCGCCTATGATAGCGGAAGTTCCTGTTGCCAGTCCATCAATGCCATCCGTGATGTTGGCACCGTTTGAAACAGCAGTGATAATCAGGATGACAATCGGTATGAAAATCATCCATGCATATTTTTTATAGCCGGGACCGATCCATGAAAGCAATGATGCATAATCAAATTCATTGTTTTTGTAAAATGGTATCGTGGTTTTTGTCGCCTTAATATTTTCAGGAGAGTAGAGATAATTTTCATTTCTCCTCATGTCATCAATGATGGTTTTCGCTTCGCCTCGTACAACTTTTATTTCTTCCGATGATGCCATCTTTTCCCTGACGATCACATTCGGATTAAAATACATTGTGCATCCGATAATGATTCCCAGTCCAATCTGACCAAGAATTTTAAATCGCCCGGCTAATCCTGCTTTATCTTTTTTGAAAACTTTTATATAATCGTCAACAAAACCTATGAGTCCTAGCCAGATTGTTGTAATGATCATGATGATGATGTACACATTCGCGAGCCGCGCAAACAATAATGTCGGAATGAGAATGCCGGAAAGGATAATGAAACCACCCATGGTAGGAGTTCCCTGTTTCGTTTTCTCTCCTTCAAGACCGAGATCACGAACGGTTTCTCCGATTTGCTTCTTTCTCAGGTAATGGATAATTGCTCTTCCGAATACCATTGAGATAAGCAATGACAGGATTACTGCAAGCGCTGCACGAAATGAGATGTACTGAAACACTCCCGCTCCCGGAAGGTTGAACTCTTTTTTCAGATACATAAATAAATAATACAGCATCGTTACTCTATATTTTGAAAAAACTCCTGAAGAATTTTCTTATCATCGAAAGGTGTCTTCACTCCTTTTATTTCCTGGTATTTCTCATGTCCTTTTCCGGCGACTAAAATCACATCGCCCGGCATCGCAAACTGAACAGCCGCTTTGATCGCTTCTTTCCTGTCGACAATTGAAATTGTTTTCATCACTTCACCGGGGCCAATTCCTTTTTCCATGTCATGAATAATCTCTGCCGGATCTTCCGAGCGCGGATTATCTGAAGTGAGAATCACTTTATCACTCAGCTCGCATGCAATCTTCGCCATCACGGGCCGCTTGCCTGTGTCACGGTCGCCTCCGCAGCCAACAATTGTAATCACGCGGCCTTGTCCTGTGCTTACATCATGAATCGTTGACAAAACATTTTGCAATGCATCAGGAGTATGGGCGTAATCAACAACTCCGATGATTTTCTTTTTTGATGTTACGTAATCAAAACGGCCTTCAACAGGATTCAGGCTGCTGAGCTCAGTCAGCACCCTCATCTTTTCTTCTCCGAGCAAAACTGCTGTTGCATAAGCAGCAGTGAGATTATAAGCGTTGAAGCTTCCCACGAGCTTGCAATGCACTTCGTGTCCGTCGAGAATCAATATCAATCCTGAAAAATGATTTTCAATCAGCTTGCATTTGTAATCGCTCATCGATTGCAGGCTGTATGTATATTTTTTTGCGTTTGTATTCTGAAGAACAACCTTTCCGTTTTTATCATCGCTGTTGCTTAAAGCAAAAGCATCGCCCGGAAGCGTGTCAAAAAATTTTTTCTTGGCTTTCAGGTATTCATCAAATGTTTTGTGATAGTCGAGATGCTCGTGAGTGATATTGGTAAAAGCGCCTCCGGCAAACTTCAATCCTTCAATTCTCTTCTGAACAACTGCATGAGAGCTTACTTCCATGAAGCAATGAGTACATCCGTCATCAACCATTGCAGACAACAGTGCATTCAATTGAATCGGATCAGGAGTAGTGTGCGTAGCAGGAATTATCTGGTCGTTGACAAGATTTTTTACTGTTGACAACAATCCAACCCTATAGCCAAGCGCCCTGAAAAGATGAAATAACAAAGTGACGATCGTTGTTTTTCCATTCGTTCCCGTTACGCCGATAAGCTTTAATTTTTCTGACGGATTGCCATAAAAATTGGAAGCGATGTGAGCAAGAGCGACTGCAGTATTCGTGACGCGCACATAAGTAATCCCTTCCGCTTTTAATTTCGGAAGCTGCTCGCAAACTATTGCTACAGCTCCCTTTTCAATTACAGCATTTATATATTGATGACCATCAACCTGCAATCCCTTCACTGCAACAAACAAGCTTCCCTCTTTCGCTTTGCGCGAATCAAAGCAGACATCGCTGATGGAAATGTCTGTGGATCCTGACACGTCAAGGATTCCTGTTTTATAGATGATGTCCTTTAAAGTTCTCATCAGCTTAACTCAATCGTGATTTGTTGTCCTCTTTGAATCTTTGTTCCTGCATCGATGGATTGTTTCGAAACAACTCCTTTACCATTCAATCTTACTCTCAATCCTGCATTCTCGAGAATGTTCAATGCGTCCTTTGCTCCCATTCCAACAACATTCGGCACCATTCCCGAAATCATTTTTCTTTCTGAAAGCTTTACAGAATTATTCGTGATGCCTGCTGAAACCATGTTTGCATCTGAGTTTGCTGATGAGACCGGAACATTCAGCTGCGTGAATACTTTCTTCAATTCTTTTTGTGATCCGGATTTCGCGACAGGCAAGCTTTTAATCAATGAATCGTTCACGGGAATAGTATCATGCATTTCCATATTGTTGGAATACACTTTATCTGAAATCTCTTTGAACACAGGCGCTGCAACAGCTCCGCCGAAATACACATCATTGGAAGGAGCATAAACCACAACCATGCAGGAATATTTCGGATTGTCCGCAGGAAAATATCCAACGAAGGAAGCCTGGTACGTCATGTGACCTCTATCGTAACCGAATTTGTTAGCGAACATCTGCGCTGTACCTGTTTTGCCGGCAATCTTATAGCACGACTTGCTAAGCGATGAAGCTGTTCCGTTCTGCACTACATCTTCCAGTAATTTTCTTGCTTTCGCAATCGCATCAGGAGAAGCAATTGAATCTTTGATGATCTCTGTCGGAAAAGACTGAATTGTTTTTCCATGATAAAGCTCTTCGCGAACAAATTTCGGACGCACCATTCTTCCGTTGTTCGCGATGGCGTTGTAGAATGTGAGTATCTGCAGCGGAGTTAATTTAACTTCATAACCAATCGACATCCAAGGCAATGAAACCGGTGACCAGTCTTTAGCTGTGACATCTTTTATCCTTGGCATTCCTTCTCCTTCAATCTGGAGAGCGAGAGGATCATTCAGCTTAAATTTTTTCAGCTGATCAATAAAGCGCTGCGGAGTTTTATTGTATGCAGCATAAATCACTTTTGAGATTCCGACATTGGAAGATGTTTCAAAAGCCTGCGTAACCGAAAGCCTGCTCGCTTTCGGAGGATGAGAATCCTTCATCGGCTGATTGAAAAACGAATAATTCCCGTTTCCGACATTCACGGAATCTGTGGGGTTTACCAAACCATCATCCATTGCCGCAAGCAGAGATGCCATCTTCATCGTGGATCCGGGCTCAGTGGATTCAGCGATTGCGTAATTAAAATCTTCAATATAATTTCCATCAGCCGTCACGGAGAGATTGGCAATCGCTTTGATTTCTCCTGTCGCGACTTCCATCAGCACTGCACAGCCGTGATCAGCATTGTGTTTCCGCAAATGCTCTTCCAAAGCATGCTCCGCTACATCCTGGATGTTTACATCAATCGTTGTGACGATGTCATTTCCATCCTTCGGTTCAATTTCATCTTTGTCATTGATCGGAATCCATATGCCGCCGGAAATTTTCTGCATCAGTCTTTTTCCGCCTACACCTTTCAGCTGCTTATCAAATGCAGCTTCAATTCCAACAGGCTTCACTTCGCGCTGGTAACCGATCGTACGTGCTGCAAGTAATTTGAATGGAAGCTCACGCACATTTCTGTTTTCTACCAGCAGTCCTCCTTTATATCTTCCGAGTCTGAAAAGCGGGAAGCTTTTTAATTTTTGCAATTCAGGAAAATGAACATTTCTTTGGATGAGATGATAGCGTTCTCCGTCAGCGCGCGCCTGGCGTAAATCCACTTTGTATTCCTGCTTCGAACGGTCTTTAAATAAATCTGACAAAGCTTGCGCGAGAGAATCAACATTATCATTGAATACATCTTTTGTAAGGCCGTCAGTCTGAAGATCCATCCTCACATCATAAATAGGAACGGAAGTAGCGAGCAGACTTTTATCGTCAGCGAAAATATTTCCGCGTGACGCTTCTATGTTTTTATAATCGGTTGTAAGACTATCAGCCTTCTCTTTCCAGTAGCTTCCCTGGACAAATTGAATTCTGAAAATCTGAACGATGATGGCAAACCCGAAAAGGCAGATGAAGAGGAAGACGACATAAATCCTCCACATGATATCTTTTTTCACTTCCATTTTCTTTCGTATTCCCTCTAAACTTTTTTACTTCTTCTTATTTCCCTCGTCTCTTACAACAATTCTCTTTGGCGGCTCAAGCGGCTCTTTGATCCCCATCGATTCCACTGCCTTGGCGACTTCCGATGGCTTGCTTCGGTTCATTACTTCTGATTCGGTATAAATAAATTCAGCGCGCCTGTCTTTCAGCTCCACTTTCATTTTGTCAATTTTCCGGATAGTGCTTTCTGCGTAATAGCTGTTGCCGATGTAAAACATGATCAGCGCTGTTACAAAAAGTATGAACGGCATTGCATGCACGATCTGGTTGCGGTCGAATATTCCAAACACACCCATGAAGCGGATAAGATTCCGCGCCGGCTTTGACACGCGTTTCTTTTTCTTAACGGGAGCTTTTTCCTGCTCCTGCGGCTCCTGTTCTTCCTGTTCCTTTATTTTATTTTCTGCCATGATCAGGTACGTTCTGCTATTCTCAGCTTTGCACTTCTTGCTCTCGGGTTACGATTGATTTCTTCTTCTGTAGGAAGAATTGTTTTCTTATGAACCGCTTTAAAAGGAACACCGGCGGAATTTCCGTAGAGATCCTTTTCCACTTCACCTTCAAATTTTCCCTTTGCCATAAAATTTTTCACGAGGCGATCTTCAAGCGAGTGATAAGAGATCACCACAAGTCTTCCGCCTTTCATAATTACATCAGGACACTGCATCAGCAAATCTTTCAAAGCGCCTAATTCATTGTTCACTTCAATACGCAATGCCTGGAACACTCTCGCATAATATTGATTCTCCTGTCCGCGATCAGCGACTGATTGGATGGCCGCTTTAAATTCATTAATTGTCTGAATACGGTTTTGCTTTCTCGCTTCTGTAATTTTTTTTGCCAGCGTTAGTGAATTACGAATCTCTCCGTATTCTGAAAAAATCTGCACAAGTTGCGGCTCGCTGTATTCATTGATGATTGTTGCCGCTGTTAATGAAGTTTCACGATTCATTCGCATGTCGAGCTCCGCATCGAACCTTGTAGAAAAACCTCGTTCAGGAATATTTATTTGATGAGATGAAATACCGAGATCAGCAATCAGCCCGTTTACAGGAATCGCATCGTAGTACCTCAGGAATTTTTTCACGTATTTAAAATTGTGTTCCACCAGCATGAAGCGTGTGTCGCTGATTTTGTTGTTCACTGCATCTGCATCCTGATCGAATGCAAATAATTTTCCCTCTTTGCCTATTCTTCCAAGTATCTCCTTCGAATGTCCTCCTCCACCGAATGTTGCGTCCACGTATATTCCTCCGCCGGTAATATTGAGCCCGTCAACGCTCTCCCGCAACAAGACCGGTTCATGATAGATCTCCGGCATCACTCCTGTTTTTCTTACCCATTACTTCTTCCGCAAGCTTTGCGAAATCAGATTTATCTTCCTTCATCATTCTGCTGTATTCCGCCTGTGACCAAACTTCAATGCGGCTTCCGTAAGCGAACAGAACTATGTCTTTTGTAATCCCTGCATAATCCGTCAGTGTTTTTGGAAGCAGCAAACGATTCGTTCCATCAAGCTCTATCTCCGTTGCTCCGCGGTTAAACTTGCGGATGAACTCACGGTTTTTTGTGATGTACAGGTTCAGGCTGTTTATTTCTTCGCTGATCTTTTCCCACTCACGCTTTGTATAGATCACAAGGTGCTTTTCAATACCACGATGAATCACATAACGCTTCTGCTCTTTCACCGAGACCTGCTTTTTCAAAGCCATCGGCAAAAGGAAACGACCTTTTGTATCAACCGTACATGGGAACTCTCCAATAAAACCCGCCATCCAAGGATTTTTTTTCCAGCCGCTAATGTAATTCAATTTTTACCACTTCCTACCACTTTTTACCACTTTGTTAAAAACTTTTTTATTTGGAGTTTTTGGAAGGATTTTTCAAAGCGCTGACTGTTGCATCGGGTTCTTGTGCGAAGGGACTTCAGCGACAGGAAACCTGTCAGGAAACTCCGTCAGGCCCTCTACGCTCACACTTGCGTGAAGATCTGACGGTCATAATTTCCATTTGTTGTTTCAATAGAGAATCATGTATATTTGAAAAAAAGTTTTTTATGCAATACGAGATCCGGCACGAAAACGATTTTCATTTTATTGAAGAAGGCAACGGACCTGTATTGCTTTTGTTACATGGTTTGTTCGGCGCGCTCAGCAACTGGGTTGACGTAGTAGAACGCTTTTCAAAAAACTATCGCATTGTAATTCCGCTGATGCCGATTTATACGCTGCCGATTCTGAACACCAATGTAAAGGCGCTTGCAAAATTTGTTCATGACTTTGTCAGCTACAAAAACTTAAATGATTTTGTCCTGATCGGAAATTCTCTTGGCGGACATGTCGGCCTTGTATATTTAAAGGAGCATCCGCTGAAAGTGAAAGCAATGGTTCTCACAGGAAGCTCGGGCTTGTATGAAAATGCAATGGGTGGTTCATTTCCAAGACGCGAGGATTATGATTTCATAAAACAAAAAGTGGAAGTAACTTTTTACGATCCGAAAACAGCTACCAAAGAGCTTGTCGATGAGTGCTACGGAATCGTAAATGACAGAGGCAAGCTCATCCGGATTCTTTCTCTCGCAAAATCAGCTATTCGTCATAACATGAGCGATGATTTAAAAGACATGAAGCTTCCTGTATGTCTTATCTGGGGAAAACAGGATACCGTTACTCCTCCTGATGTTGCCGAAGAATTTCATCGCCTTCTTCCGAACAGCGAGCTTTTCTGGATTGACAAATGCGGACATGCACCGATGATGGAGCAGCCGCAGGAGTTCAATGATATTTTGGATACCTGGCTGAGAGGTTTGAAAAAATAAAACATTTTGTTCAGCGAAGTTTGCAAGTGATGAATTGTGCGTCAGCTAACTTCGCTATGTTGAATGTCAGATAACTTTAATTTATTTGAAGCAATTTAATCCAGCGAAGTTAGCTCTCGCACGTGCTGCGTGCGCAAACTTCGCTTAACATCATTTAGTTGTTGTTTCTGTTTCTATCTTCGCACTAATATTTCCCATGAAAATCACAGAAGCAGTTTTTCTCGTAAGCAATACTGATATTGAAAAATGCCCGGCTCCAAGATTGCCGGAATATGCATTCATCGGCAGAAGCAATGTTGGTAAGTCATCGCTTATCAATATGCTGATGAACAGGAAAAATCTCGCGAAGACTTCCGGAACTCCGGGCAAGACACGCCTCATCAATCACTTCTTCATTAATAATAAATGGTATCTCGTTGATTTGCCCGGCTTCGGTTATGCAAAAGTTTCAAAGTCGGCATTGGCAGAATTGGAAAAGATGATCCGGGAATATTTATTGAAAAGAACAAACCTGATGAACGTTTTTGTGCTGGTTGATTCCAGGCTTGATCCGCAGAAAATTGATCTTGCGTTTATCAGCTGGCTTGGAGAGAAAGAAATTCCTTTTTCAATTGTCTTCACAAAGATTGACAAGCTGAAAAAACAGCAGATCATCTACAGCGTTGAGAATTATAAAAAAACGTTGAAGAAAACATGGGAAGAATTGCCTCCGCTTTTTATCACATCCGCGGAGAAGAATATCGGGCGCGATGAGATATTAAATTACATCGATGGTATCAATGAAGATTTCGTAGCTCCTTAGCGAGGAGACTCAAGATACAAGAGTCAAGAATCAAGATTATTGTTTTCTGAATAGATCAGATTTTTTTGCGAATGATTCAGAGAACTTTCTCATCTCTTCCGCATTTGCTGTGTCTTCTGTTGCACGCTGGTAAGTATCAGCCATGCTCATCATGCTCTCATAAAAAAAACGTTTCATGTCATCGATTGGCATGTCTTTCGTCCAGAGATCGATGCGAAGCGTTGTATGCTCAGTTGAATCCCAGATGGCAAGCATTGTCGCACCGCATTCTTTTTTTCCTGCAACACCACTGTCAGTTGCTTCCCATTGTATTTGCTCGGGAACTTTGTCTTCGTCAAGAGTGACTGTAAATTTTATTTCAGATTGTTTACTCATTAATCAATTATTGTAAGTTTTAAAATATGCGTCATTAAATAACAGCTTCAGATAATTTTTATATTTCTTATATCCATATATGGCGGTTAAGAAAAAGCTCCAGAACAGCAGCACTATTCCCACTCCCATTAAACACGATTTCGCTGTATTGGAGGCTGTGTCTGCCAATGCCTTTTGGGTGATTGTAATTGTAGAAATTTTTTTATGTGTGAGTGTCTGAAGCGTCCATTCATATATATTCCTCATCATTACCAGGTCTTTTACGCTCGATTCAATGCTCATCCTGTCGAGATACAACAGCCGTTCGAAATCAATCAGCTTCTTACCTGTAACTGATTTGTCGGTTTCCTTTAGCAATGCACTCATTTTGACAAGCAGGCTGTCAAATTTCCCCGCTTGTTTGCTTCGCTGCGATTCGAGGTCTGTAAAAACAGCATTTGAAATCTCCGCCTTTCTCTGCAGCTTTTCAACAATATATGTTCCGCCAAGAACATCCAGGTAAGATGCAATTTCATTTGCAATTTCAGCTGCGCGGTAGCGATGCACATCACGATATGAAACAGAAATCATGTTGAACTGATCTATCGAAACTTTGATACGGCCCCTTAAATTCTGAATTGCGTTTTCATAAAAAAACTCCTTCGTTGTATCGATACCATATTGGCGATATAAGCTGAATTTAACAACCAGGTGATTCAGCATGTTATCGCTCTTGGCCAATTGGGTAACGCGTTCAAGTCCTCCTGTAAGATTTAGATCCGCATTGTTGGTGTTTATTGAAACCGGCTCCGCGACAGGAATGGAATTTAATGTAAAGCAGACCGTAGAAGAATATTCAACAAATTTATATTTAAGAATATAAACTGAAGATATATAAATGGCAATTGAAAGCACGAGAAGCTTCCATTTGTTAGAAGCAATAGCCGCTAAAATGTGATGTGTTTTCACATCATATTTAGAAACCCCTTTTTCTTTTAGTTCCGTTTCGTCCTTCATGAGCTATTAGAAAGCAATAATAGGATTTATAAATTAGTTAAAGACATGTCGCTTAAAACTTTCTTTATGCTGATTCCGGAATTGTTTCCAATTGGTCTTTTTTATTCTTCCCTACATTGATTCTTTTCCTTAACATTGTTTCATTCATTCATTATGTTTTCAAAAACATATTCCCCGGCGGGTCTTTTAATTTTTTGCATTTCCATTTTTCTCCTGCTGCCTGTTTGCGTGGATTATTCATTATTCGATCCGCTCGTTACGCCGAGGATCGTACTGATAGCGCTAACTTCCGTAATACTGATTCCATTCGTTTATATAAGACGCAATGTTTTTTTCCCAGGCGCCTTTTCGAATGCAAATTCATTTATTCTGTTTCTGCTCTTTATTACCTGGACTGCTTTCTCGATTTTCAACTCTATTAATCCCGGAGACGCATGGTTTGAGTGGATGGGAACATTTCTTTTCCTTCCTATATTATTATTCGGAATTATTTATTTGAAAAAGAGTGAAGCTCAAATAGCGTTGCTAAAATTCTCACAGGCATGTATATTGATTTTTTCAGCTATATATATTTATCAATGGATCATTAATCTGCCTCATCTTGAAGAAAGACAGAGAGTGTTTGGTGTCCAGATTTTTATTGCCTCCACAATGGGAAATAAAAATTTTTATGCCGAAACACTTTGCATGCTGCTTCCATTCAGCATAGCATCGATAAAGCTGCTTTCATCACCATGGAGAATTATCAGCTTCATCAATTGCGTTCTGATTGTAATAACATTAATTATAATTAAATCCCTGGCTGTTATAATTGCCGCTTTTGTTTCTTTATGCATCGTTGGAATTCTTCTTTTTCGTGCACAGAAGAAAATAATGGACAGCAAGCCGGTAAAATGGTTTACGCTTTCAAAAGTTGTTACTTTATTGATCTGTATAGGCCTTCTTTATTTCGTCAGTTCCAAATCAGGTATAACAAGAGAAGTGACCCGCAAGGCAAATTTTATTTTCAATTATTTCGAGAATCCGGAATCGATTGAGAAAACATCTCTTGAAAACGGTAACAGCATCTTTGAGCGTCTTATGCTTTGGCGAAACTCTGCTCTTCTCGTCAAGGAGCATCCGATCGTTGGTTCCGGTACAGGAAACTGGAAAACCCTTCAGTCTAAATATGGAATCAGCGGCACGGATTATATCAACAGCGGATTTATTCACTATGAACATCCGCACAACGACTTTCTTCTCATTCTTTCTGAAAACGGAATCATCGGGTTGATTTTATTTCTTGGGTTTTTTATTCTTCTTATTAATCATGCACTTCGCTGCATGCGTAACAATCTTTCCGTACAAAGTCAATGGATGTTATGCGCCGGATTATTTGCTGTCATCTCATTCCTGTTAATCAGCTTTGCTTCATATCCGCGCATGCGTTTCTGCTCATGGATATTACTGTCAGTGCATGCGGGAATTATATCCGGATTTGATTTCACAGGAGAAAAGCACGCTGTCCGGGAGAGAATATGCTCCGCTTTAAGAAAAGCAATTCCAGCTCTTCTCATCGTCCTGATGATATTTTCTTCTTGGTCACTTTATGCTTCTATCGCGAGGTTTAACGCCGAAACACATTTGAAACAAATGTTCAGCGCAAAACAACAGAAAAACTATCCGCGTCTTGTAAGGGAAGTTGAAAAAGCAAACTCATGGTTTCTTACGATAGATGCCTTCAATACTCCTCTGTCGTGGTATGAAGGGGTGGCATATTTTAACAGCAATGATATCGCTGGAGCAAAAAAATTTTTTGAAGAAGCTATTGATCATAGCCCTTATCATGTTCAGCTTCTCAATGATCTTGCAACCTGCTATGAGCAAACGGGCGATCGGAATAAAGCAATTCAGCTTTACAGGGAAGCAAATAAAATAACACCATACTATGTTCAAACCGTTCTGAACCTCAGCGCCTCTTATTACAATAACGGGGAAATAGATTCATCTTTCTCTGTAATAGATAAAATATATGAGAAAAAACTGGTAGACCCGGAGAAAGCGAATTATGAAACATATATAAAAGCCATTCTATATGCAAAAGCTTATAATATTATTATATCTTTCACCGATTCTTCTTTTGTGAAACCCGGATTGGAAAAGATAAAGGATGAAAAATTTCTTATGGACAGCTACAATTCCTCTAAACACAATAATGAACCGTTCGCCAAAATTATCCGGGAGAAAGCTTTGACAGATTTCAAATAATATTATCTTCGTTACAACTTTACTAACCCTATTCTCATGAAAAAAATTCTACTCACCACAGCAATTATTTTCTTTTACTTTTTTTCAAATGCGCAGGTTGTATCTATCCGTCCCGCCGGTGCTTTGGTAGGACAATCTCTTCGAACTTACATCACATGCGCCAGTGGAGCGTTTGCAAATGCAACTACCAGTTTTTTCCAATCAGATATTTATCTAAAACAAGGAGCAAGCATTATCTATTGTGATCCTTCTACTAACTGGTTTTCCAATGTTTACAGCGGATGTATTCCGAACTGGTGTGATTCAATGTATGTGGATTTTAATATTCCAAACAATGCTCATGTCGGGCCATATGATGTGCATGTAATAACCCATGATGCGATAACCTTCAACCCGGTTGATAATGTATTGCCAAATGGATTTACCTTAAATCTGCCCGCAGGAACAGTAGAAGGTGACGTTTATTTTGATGCAAATCAAAATGGAGTCCGCAATGTCGGAGAACCAGGATTACCGAACCATGTTGTTCAGGCACTATCATTTGGATTGTCTACGCTTACTGACCAGAACGGGCATTATAGGCTTTTCCTCGGAACAGGCAATTACACAATTAGCTATTCACCGCCAACGGGATTTACACGAACATCTTTACCTGCCACATATTCTGGAGTTGTTCCCCCTTCGCATACGGGGCTTGACTTTGGAACATATTCAGTAGTGGCCCTATACAAACAAATATTTTCAGTATGGCATCATCCGATGCGTTGTTTTCCTTCATTTGGATACACATATATTGACCTCACGAATAACGGTTTATTGACAGCTCAGGGAAGCATTACAATGATTCATTCCAGCAATATGACATTTAGCAGTTCGATTCCTGCTCCTGATTTTATTCATGGAGATACATTAACATGGTTATATTCTAATCTCGGTGTCGGACAGCATATTCATATTGGCGGATCTCCTTATATTGCTTTTGTTGACCCTCCTGCCGGGCAGACAATTTGGTATACCACGGTCGATAGTCTTTTTGATGATACAGGAAATCCAATAGCTCAGTATCCTGACTCCTTCGGATTTACCGTGACGTGTTCCTGCGATCCGAATGAGAAAGAGGTTTCTCCTCCCGGTGTACAAGCTGAGCATTATACATTGATAAATTCTGACCTAGTATATACGCTCAATTTCCAGAATACAGGAAATGATACCGCTTTCACTGTTGTGTTATATGATACGCTTGATTCTCATCTTGACAAGAATACGCTTGAAGTGTTAAGCAGCAGCAGGCCATGCAGTGTTCAAAGAACAACCGGCGGCATTGTTCAGTTTACCTTTGAAGATATTCAATTACCTGATAGCACTACCGATGAGCCGGGAAGCCATGGCTTCGTAGTATTCCGAATTCATCCTTTAAGCACAGTAACAAGTCCGACCATTGTATACAATAGAGCTGGAATTGTGTTTGATGCAAATCCGCCTGTGATAACTAACAGGGTAATGAATACGCTCGTCACAACTATTCCGGTAGGAATAACAGAGAACAACTTAAATAATTTAAGCAACAGCATTTATGTTTACCCGAATCCTTTCGATGAGCAAACAGAAATTGTCTTCATCAATAAGGACCATCATAAATTTAAAGTTGAACTTTTTGATGAGATCGGAAAGAAAGTGCTCAGCGACATTACAACCAACGAGCATTACGAAATCAGGAAATCCATTCCGCAAGGCGTTTACATTCTGAAGCTGTCAGATGAAAAAGGATCTGTTGTTTATTCCGGCAAGCTTGTTAAGATCAACAAATAAGTTATTGATTGAAGAGTCCTGTTAAAAAATCAGCCCATGATTTAAATCATGGGCTGATTTTTTAACAGGA
>JADMIO012726878.1_pt1 | contig 97833 bp, 95 predicted proteins | sample 8958161 | NCBI WGS metagenome assembly JADMIO01 (sample SAMN16585339, study PRJNA669376) | soil metagenome | isolation source: Crop rotation soil | place: USA: Cullars Rotation, Alabama | collected 2011
CGCGACAACTTGTCCACGTGGAATTCTAAGCTTAGGATCCCAATGTGCTGGAAAGAAGGCTCCGTCGACGGCATAGTGAATGTACTTGTCGGCCTTCTCGTCCAGCTTGCCCTGATAGCGCTCCGCCAGGAGTTGGGTGTAGGTTGCGACCATGCGCAGCGGTTCCTGCAGGTCATGCGAGGCGACGTAAGCAAACTGCTCCAAGTCCTGGTTGGAGCGGGCGAGCTGTTGCTGATACTGCTCATGCTCCTTGCGCAGTTGGGTTTCCCGCAGGGCGCGGCGAACACACTCCGGTAAACGTGCCAAATGGTCCTTCAACACATAGTCCGCGGCGCCTTGCTTGATGCATTCGACCGCCTTAAGATCGCCCAGTGCTCCCGAGACCAGAACCACCGGAATCTCCAGCCCCTCGCGGCGCACGATGTCGAGCGTCTCCATTCCGTTCCACGACACCAGGTTGTAATCGGTCAGGATCACGTCGTAACGATTTTTTCGCAGCCGGCCGGTTACCGCTTCGGGGGTTTGCACGACATCGAAAGTCGGCTCAAAGCCATTGCCCGACAGCGCCCGCATGACCAGCTCGACGTCGGCGGCATCGTCTTCCACCACCAACACTCGCAATGGGAGGCGAACCGGGGGGCATTCGGACGCGTCGGCGGTCATCTCCTGCTTAGAGGATTCTGGGCCGCCATCATGCATCTGCGCTTCGGCGGCAGGGTTACTACCGGACGACACCTGCACGATCACACCCTCCCGCAAGGCTACTGGCTCGCTGCTTATCATCGGAGAACGCTGACCCGCATTAACCGCCTCTACTTGCAATCGGCGCGCCGCCGGGCATCTTTAGCGTCCCAGTAAGATTTGTGCAGGCGCGTTTGCCCGTACTTTCGTGCCGGCGGCGCCTGTTGCCGGCCACATACTTGGGCATTCACGGATGGACATAGCCTTTGGTAAGCGCCAGGCATTCCGGCAACCTGCCGGTATCTATGCACGCTGACGTCCTTGAGCCTCGGCGCCGATGGGCTCAGGACGTGGCGTCGTCCGCAGCAGAAGCAGTGACGGGGATAAACCGAAATCCTCGTGGCGGGTGAATTTCCTTAGTTCTTGGGACTATCTTTCCTGGAGGTGGGCACAAACTGGACACCGCACCGAGGAACACCATCCCCGTCCGCGGCTGAAAATGGCTTTGAATTCTTATCCTGCGATTGTTTGAGTGGTGAGCGCGGTAGGAATCGAACCTACAACCTACTGATTAAGAGTCCCATTAGCCCCTCGCAAAGTCAACAATTTAAAAACGATAGCCCGGCAGAATCCGGCAAAGTCGAGCAAAATCCGCAACCCCCGCGCAACCAAAACCCCGAAAACAGGAGAAGCAAATGACAGGTCAAGGCACCCGTGTGCAAACACTCATGGACCACGTAACCCAATTGGCGAACAGCGATCCTGAAGCCTTTACCGACGTAGCAGATGTGATGCTGCGGCTGATGCTGACCTACCAGCGCTTCTCGTACGACCTGCTCATGTGCCGAGCGATCCACGACACCTTGGAGCAGGCAGGCTTCTTGGAGGCGGTGCAAGACTTGAAGCAGAGCATTGCGGAGGGTGATGTGGCAAAGGCCGAATCGATTGCTGTCGCTCTGGAAGGCTGGGCGCGAGACGTACACGAAGGGGCTCAAGTTCCGCACTGGCTCAAGCGGGCACGGTATTGCGTAACGGAAGCGAATGCCTAGCAACTGGGCGAAATGGCGCAATTTCGACAGTGGAAAAGAGTAGGAACTATGACGACAGGACGTGGAAGGCCGAAGGGAATACCAAAAACGGGTGGACGCGTTAAGGGCACCCCAAACAAGCGCACTCAGGATTTGAGGGAGAAGCTGGAGCAACTGGGCTGTGACCCCATAACCGGCATGGCAAGGATCGCCATGGATGAAGCGACGGAGCCCGAGCTGCAGGTGCGCTGCTATGCGGAACTGGCGCAATACCTCTACCCCAAGCGTAAGGCTGTCGAGGTTACCGGCGAAGACGGCAACGAGCTGCGGGTTGTGATTGAACACATCGGAGGCGAGTGAAAGGACTTGTCAATCTACGGCTGCAACCCAAGCAGAGCGAACTGCTGCGCCTCTGTGAGGGCTCTGGCCCTACGTGGCTAGGTTATGGCGGCGCTCGCGGGGGAGGAAAAAGCGCGGCTGCCAGAAGGGTGATGCTGATACGGCGAATCACCAATCCCGGCACCTGGGGCATGATCTTCCGGCGCGTGTATGACGACGTAAAGCGCAATCACATTGACAAGTTCTTTGAGGAATACCCGCAGCTGCGGGAGCATTACTCGGTTTCCGATCACACGATCACCATCAAGACGGAAGGGGAGGACTCGAAAATCGTTTTCGGTTATGCAGAGACCGAGGATGAGGTGAAACGCAAATTCCATGGCCCGGAGTACATGGACATCTTCGTGGACCAGGCTGAACAGCTCAGCGAGAACTCGTTGCAGATCATCAAAACCGCGAACCGTTGTCCAGGCGTTTCCGACAATGCTTGCAAGCTGGTGCTGTTTTTCAATCCCGGCGGTCAAGGCATCGCCTTTCTGAAACGCGTCTTCAAGGATTTCAAATACCACGAGCGGGAGAAAGCTGAAGACTATGCCTTCATTCAGGCGTATGGCTGGGACAACGTGGAGTGGGTGCGGGAAGCCCTCTCCGAAGACGGCCTAACCGAGAGAGATTTTTACTCGTGGGATGACGACCAGAGATTTCAGTACTTCGTCACACGGTCGCAATACGGCCGCACCCTGGACGCTCTCCCGCATGCACTCAGGATTGGCAATCTGTTCGGCAACTTCGATAAGTTTGCGGGCCAGTACTTCACGAATTTTGATCGCGCCCGGCATGTGATCTCCCTGGATGCCCTTAGGATCATTCGGCCATGGTGGTCGCGATGGTGCTCGATTGACTGGGGATTCGCACATCATACGGCGGCATTGTGGCACGCCAGAGGCACGGTCACACCCGAAGAGGCGAAGGCGGTTCTCGGGCGGGAGTGGACCAGCAGCAAGGATGTGACGATTACCTACCGAGAATACGTGCGCAACGAACTGGCTGAGCGTGCGCTAGGTGAAGAGATTCTGAGCCGGTGCGGCCAGGAGGAGCGGGAGAGTATCCGGCGAGTCTTTCTCAGTCCAGACGCTTTTGCAAAGCGCACTTCTCAAAACACGGTTGCCGAGGGTATCTCAGACGTTTTGCGGCAAGGTGGTCTTCCCCGCGTTGAGATGGCCGACAACGACCGTGTAGGTGGATGGCGACTGATGTACAACCTGCTCGAATCCGAGGAATGGCTGATCGCCGAAGGCTGTGTGGAATTGGTCAATGCGCTACCCCTCTTGGTTCGTGATGAAAAAAATCTGGAAGACGTGCTGAAGACCGCCACCCTCCCAGATGACGTTGCAGACGGCGCTCGCTATGGGCTGAAAAGCATGCTGTCGCCGCGCAACAAGCCCAGGGAAGTGCTGCGGGAGGAGTACATCGCGGAGATGACGAGGGGCGTTCCCCCGCACAATCTCGCCACCGTTTACACGCGCACTTATATGGCGGACTTGGCATTCAAGGAGAAGCAAAAGAAGAACCGGTCTTTCAGGCTGCGCTAACGATTTTCAGGAGCAATCATAAATGGCAAATTACTTGAGAACCTTACGACCCGACGAAGACGAAGAGCAGCAGATGCGGCCCTTCATCCCGTCGCCCTCCACAAACGATCCAACAACCAAGCTGGGGCTGACCCTACAGAACGCTGGCGGGAGCCTGCTGCGGCCCGTGGTTGCCCCTCCCGGTCCCGAGCCTACGCCTGTGTCTCTACCTCCAATTGGATCAAAGATTGGTCTGGCGACGCCTCAGAACGGTGGCCAGAGCAACGCGAGCACTAGCGCCATGGCCGCCCCAGCGGTTGCAGGACTGGATACGCCAGTTCCTACACCGTTCTATCGCCCAATCGGACCGATCTCAATGCGTAGCACGCAGGATCAGAACCGGATTGACGATTTTCGGACTAAGGGTTCGGGAGTGGATCAGTTCGCTAAGAACCACAAGTATCTGGGCATTGCCGCCAGGGTAGGCGATGTTCTCGGGACAGTTCTCGCCCCGAGGGTGGCAGCCGCCATTCCGGGCACAACGCTGCATCACGATCAACTGCTGGAACAGCAGGAGCAATATCAGGCCCGTGATCTCGCTGCAGAAAAAGCACAGGCCGATACCGAGGAGTCACAGGCGAGAGCAGCGGCGTTGCCAATCCAAGCTCAAGCTGACGCGGATAAAGCGAAGGCTGCACTGGAAGGCCCGCCCAAGACGGACTTTGAACTGTGGGCGAAGCAGAACCCGAACGCTCCAGTCTCAGACTGGGTCAAGTTGCAAGAGCAGAAGAACGGCGACGCCACACCCTTCAAAGACTGGCGCAAAAACAACCCCAATGCTCCTCTGTCTCAGTTCTTCGATCTGCAGCAGCAAAGCAAGCCGGATACCACGGCACAAGCGGACGCCCAGTATCGCGATATTGAAAAGCGGCTTGCCTTGGGACAGCCCGTCTCGGAGGAAGACAAAGCGGCTGCTCGTGCCTATGAGCACCAGAAGACGCTTGGACCCGTTGCATCCTCGAGCGCGGCAGATGTTCGCCAACTTCGGCAGCAGAACTTTCAGAACACTCGTGACGCTCGGAAAGAGATTCAGGATGCGGAAAAGACCTATCGCCAAGCGAAAGACGCGGGAGACGCTCTCAACGGCTTCATCGAGCTTGCTCAGAGCGGGAACAAGGAAGCAGCAGCAACCGTGCCCCTCGAAGGCACACTGCGGATTGTCACTTCGCAGGGCGTGAAGCGGATCAACCGCACCGAAGTGGAAGGCATTGAGGGCGCGGGCAGTCTCTTCGATCAGATTCAAGGCAAAATCGGAAAGCTCAAAGAAGGCCAGCCCATTCCGCCCGACCTGCTCAACGACATGGCAGCGCTGAACCGGATGCTCACCCACAACGCTTATCACCAATACTCAGATCACTACGACCAAGCACGGGACCTGTACGAACCCGCTGGCGTGGATTTTGGAAAGATCAGAAAGCTTTCTGGTCCCGATGATGTCACAAAACTTCCCGATGGCGTGCCGTCCGGAGCAACGCACGTCTACCGCGATCCGAACACTCACCAGGTGGTTGGCTATGCCCTGGGCGGGCAGTATCACGCGCTGAAAGGAGTCCAGTAATGGGAGACAAAGTCAAAGGCGTTCCTACTGGGTTGATTGCCGAGCCCGTTGGAGGAGTGCAGGGCGTCCCGCAGGGGCTCCTCGCTCAGCAATTACAGCAAAGTGCACCCGCACAACCCACAGCCACCATCAGCGCCCGACAACCGGGAATGATGTCTTGGCTGGAGGACTTGCAGGGAGACATCCGGCACGGAACCGGCATGACACTGCCGGGAAGAGTCCTGCAAAAGATGGGAGCGCCCGGTATTGACATGGGCGTAAACGAAGCCACAGGCGAGATGATCGGCGGTCCAGCCATTGGACCTGTGAAGGTTGCGCATGGAATCGGCACCGTCTTCTCCGGTCATCCCATTCGGGGAGCCAACGAAGCACTGGAAGGCGTTGGCCAAACCCTTGCTCCACTTGTCGGCGCAACGAACCCGGAATTTCTCCCGAGTCTCGTCACCTACGGTGGCTTGCAGAAAGGTGTGCAGACTGGGGCAGAATTGGCTGGAGCCGATCCGGACACGGCAGAGTTTATCGGGAATGCATCAACTCTGGGAATACCGCTGGCCAAGGCCAAAGCAAAGCCCGTGGGTGCCTTCATCGCACGTAACGCGCCCACAATTGGCAAGGTAATCGGAACCGCTGACGCGATTGGCGCAGGCGCAACGGCCATCGGAACCGGCCATCCCATTGCCGCCATTCCTGCAGCAGGTGCAGCGTACAAGTACAGTGCCCCTGCTGTAATGAAAGCTGCACGAGTCATGGGCCCGCAGCTTGGCGCGATGGGCGATGCCATACCCAATCCCGTGAAATGGCCCGTAATCGGTTCGATGGTCGAATCCTTGGAACGCCCGATGGCTGGCGCTCTACGCTCCGCGCCCATCGAAGCTCCAGCGAGTTCTGTTCGCCAGCCGCTCGCGCTTCCTCTGCCTGTGATTGACGGCGAATATGTGCCAGACCCGGCTAGAGTCTTGCCTCGCGGCTCGGGGCCAATTGTCACGCCTCAAGGTGAAGAGATTCCTGACCCCAGAGCGTTGCCGAGCGCTCGTGGCAGACGAACGACAACTGTGACGCCAGCAACGCCACCCACGCGACCGATTGCCGCGACTCCCCTCTCGCCGAGCAAATCAGCACGATTGCCTAACGTCGTGAATGGAGAAAGCGCAGCACGCCACTACCTGACGGGAATGCCCGCGAATGTGCTGACCGACATCGCTAAGCAGCGTGGGCTAGACCTCAGTGGCTATGAAAGTCACGACGATCTGCTCAACGGCGTCGTCGATACGCTTTCAGACGGGGAGCTGAAGGATTTCGCGGATCAAGCAGCAGAGCGCAGTCGCTTCCCGGTAGCACCAAAGTCCAAGTCCACAGTTTTACCGGCTGTGGTTCAACGGCTCATGTCTCTGGGGAGAATTGGAGCACAGTGAGCAAAGACAATCGATAGGCGGATCATTCGCAATTTGTGTGTCGAATGATCCGCACAAGTTCAACCGCAACTTCAGTGGTCAAAACGCGTGGTAATACGTCTCGCGAGTATCGGCGATACTCGTGTTTGTAACCTTCAGGCCGCCAAGTGAGTAGACATAGGTTGTCGAACCCAACGTTAACTTCGCGCCCGCGTTTCGTGAGACCTTGAAGGGCAGATCGAAAGAATCACTTGTTGACCATGTGAGCAGGCCGCTGACACTCACTCCCTTGTAAGCCAGGCAAATGTCGCCTCCGTGTCCAGTCGCATCCCCCCCTGCCAACACAATCGCTTGGTTGGGAGCCGGTACCGACGCAGTGACTGTAGCTGCAAGGGCACATGGGAGAGCGCTCATGGTAGCCTCTTGCCAATCAGAAAGAGCCCCCGTAGTGGCATTTGTTTGGGTAGCGTAATACACGTTAGGTATGGCACTGCCAGTGCCGTCCATGGCGCAGTTGCTTTGAGGTGAGTTGCTTTCTCCACCGATGACATAGATAGTGCTACCCAGAACGATTGGGCATGTCTTGTAGACAGGGGCACGGAGCACCGATTGGGTGGTCGTCCAGCCGTTCGCACCTCCATCGTATTGGCCGACGGACCCGTTGGAGTTGATCTTCGCGTAGAATACGGAAGATCGAATGTTGGCACCGTTCGTCCCTCCCGGATTGTCGGCAGTCGGCGCGTTTGACCCCCCAATGACGTAGAGGAAATTGCCTACCACCACCGTGCCGTGTAGTTGCCGGACGGCTGGGAGATCAACGTAATGGCCCGCGCTCACTGGAAAGCCTTGATTGTGTGTCCAATTGTTAACTGCACCGTTGGTGCTGGATATCATCGAATACCAAACGTCCGGGGTATTATTCCCAGAATCATCGATCCCCCCAACGCGGTAAAGATAGTGGGTGCCGGAACTGTTGTAAGTAACTCCACAGTTGTAGCGATACACGCCCCCAAAGGGAAGCGTATCCATGCCCCACCCACCCATAAGGCTGCCGTCGCTCGTATTGATTTTGATACGAAAAACCTTGTCCGAGACCTGTTCCGGGTCAGTGTTTGAGTTGAGCCCGCCGAGAATATAGAGGTACGGATCGGCGCCAGGCGTATCTGTCGCCGCCGCAAAGGTCTCAAGTGGGCCTGGGAGCAAAGTGGCGGACAACCACTCCGAGCCATTTGGAGGTGGACAGGTGGGCAGGTTATTAGCTAACGCCGGAGAAACTGACAATGTGCCAATCAACAAGCTGGCAAAGCAGAGCCTCAAAGTGCGAAGAGTTGCAGCCACAGATCGATGCCGTGTCGCCATGAGATTCCTCCACATCGGATTTGGTGAGAGCGTATCATGAAAAGCTCGGACGGAAAGGTCACACTCCGACAAATCGGGAATCCCAAAAACATCTCATTCTGGAACGCCAAACTTGGGAAAAGATCACGCATAAAGAGGGCGTTATGCGGAGCCGAATTGCAGAGGGTTTTTGGAAGGGTTGCAACCCCCAGTTTTGGTGCGCATCTCAAAACTGCGAATCGAGGGAGCGCATCATGAGTCTTTGCAGTCGTCTCTCTCATTCTGCATTTCGTGATGGGTCAGCGAGCAGTTTGAGTCGATCCTCGGCAGTCGTATACTGAAGACCTCAACGCACCAGGAGAAGCCACCATGTCATCCCCCGTGGCTGCCAAGCTGAAGCGCGATTTCGACCCAAAGTTATTCCTTTCCACGATTGGCAAAGGCCGAAGAGTTGTTTCGTTTTCCAAGAAACAAATCATCTTCTCGCAGGGAGACGCTGCTGACGCGATCTTCTACATCCAGCAGGGTAAGGTGAGACTCACCGTCGTGTCCAAGGTGGGCAAAGAAGCAATCTTGGGCATTTTGGGAGAAGGCAATTTCTTTGGAGAAGGCAGCATGGCAGGTCAATCTCTGCGCATGGGGTCTGCCTCGGCGATGACAGACTGTGAACTCCTACGCATCGAGAAGAAAGAAATGATGGAGGCTCTTCACCGAGAGCACACGTTTTCCGATCTCTTTGTCGCCTATCTCCTGGCACGGAGCATTCGATATGAAGAGGATTTGGTTGATCAGCTATTCAATTCCAGCGAAAAGAGGCTGGCTCGGATTCTGCTCTTGCTGGCGCAGTTCGGCAAGGAAGGCGTACCGGAGATTGTGATCCCGAAGATCAGTCAGGAGACTCTGGCTGAGATGGTCGGTACAACTCGGTCGCGAGTCAGCTTTTTTATGAACCGATTCCGGAAGTTGGGATTCCTGGACTACGGCGAAGGTGGTTTGCAGGTGCACAGTTCACTTCTGACTGTCGTTCTCCACGACTAGCTGCCGCGCCCCGAGATTCCAGGATTTGCCGTGTTGCCAAAGCGCAGATTGGGCCACTCTGCATGGACCCGCCAGCAACCGTGCAACAGCATTTGCCTAAATTGATTGTCAGAACTGTGCAGTTTAAACCAGCCGAACCGTTGCTTCCCATCACATACTGTATCTATCGAGGAGATGAACAGGCGTAGCGAAGGGCGCTGCCCTAGCCTCTTGGAAGGAAGACTCCCACATGACCCCTATTACCAATAATCCAAAACTTGAACTTCGTACAGCTCCGCAACCGCCACTACCGTACCCCGGAGCGGCCGCTGATTCTGACCGTGCCAAGAAGCCAGGCCTCGCCGAGCCCACTGCCACCGACCAGGAACTCACTCCCGGAGATCGCGTGGAGGGTTTGGGCAATTTCGGAAAGCTGACTGGTAAATTCGGCACAGTTGAGCAAGCTAACGAGGATGACGCGGTCGTCAAATGGGATGAGAACGGTCGTGTGATACTCCAGCAACAGTGGCTCAAGAAAATTTAGTGGTCAACAGGCTTGACAGATCATCGCCACAGGTCCCGAGCCCATCCACCACTTTCAAATGCTGCTTCTGAGTGAACTCCCTCAACTTCCGAGCAGAAGAAGCAGACGGCCCATGTCTCCTCCTGGAGGCATTGTAGTCAGAGCAGCTTCATGCCATGCAGTTATCCCAGATCGCTGCTTGCAACCGCATCCATGAAGGGGAGGAAAGACTAGCCAGATGGTTATTGATGTGCTCCGACCGAATGGCTTGTAGAGCGCTTAGCGCGGGGAGCGCACACACAGCATCGTCTAGTGTTGTGTCCCGGAAATAACTAGCATAACTGGGCTATCTGTAATAAGCTGCTGAGCATGATTACGGGTCGCCCAAAGCCCAGCCTCACGCTTTCTGCTGAAGAACTAACCCAACTTCGTAGTCTAGCGGCATCTCGCGTCCTGCCAAGTGCCTTAGTGGCCCGTGCGAAGGTGGTGCTGTGGTCGGAGCAGGGACTGAGCAATACCGAGATCGCCACCCGTGTGGGTTGGAGAAACGCAACTGTCGGCAAGTGGCGTCAGCGGTTTGTCCAGCACCGGCTTGCTGGCCTTTATGACGAGTTGCGTTCCGGCCGGCCACGTAGTATTGCCGATGAGCAAATCGCGGCGTTACTCAAACGTACCCTTACCCGCAAACCCAAGGGCGGCACGCATTGGAGCATACGCCAAGCAGCCCAGGCGAGCGGAATGTCCCGTTCCACAGTGCATCGTCTGTTCAACCTGTTTGCTCTGCAGCCCCATCGCAGCCGCAGTTTCAAGCTCTCGACCGATCCGTTCTTTGTGGAAAAGGTACGCGACATTGTGGGCTTGTACCTGAATCCGCCCGATCATGCCTTGGTGCTGTGCGTCGATGAAAAAAGCCAGATTCAGGCGTTGAACCGCACTCAGCCGGTGTTGCCTTTAGGGTTGGGCTATGTGGAGGGCATCACACACGATTACGTCCGACACGGAACCACCACCCTATTTGCAGCCTTGGACATTGCCAGTGGGGTGGTGCTGACCGAATGCAAGCCTCGTCACCGTCATCAAGAGTTCCTCTCATTCTTGCGCTATTTAGACGGGGCCCTACCTCCCGGCCTGGACCTACACCTGATCGTTGATAACTACGCGACTCACAAACATCCCAAGGTACGCACCTGGTTGGCACAGCGTCCCCATTTTCACATGCACTACACTCCCACTTATTCTTCCTGGCTCAATCAAGTGGAACGCTGGTTCGCGCTTATAACCCAGCAAGCTATCCGTCGGGGCACGTTTACGAGTGTCCGCGACCTCATTGCCAAGATCGAGGACTTCGTTCAGCATTACAACCGCTCGAGTCGGCCGTTCATGTGGACCGCCACCGCGGATTCTATTCTCCAGAAGATCAGTCGTCTTTGTTCGCGAATTTCCGGGACATCACACTAGATTGGTGTTGGTCAATAGTGAGCAGAATCCAGAGACTGTCCCCTGTAGTCTCGGGAATGAAGCCACCCGCAGACCTTCCGCCGTCTCGAACCGGACCGTCCGGTGACGGGCCTTTGCGAGCGACCGGAAAGGGATATCATGCACAACTCAGGTAATATGCCACGCACGTGGCAAGACGTAGCCATGGAGCTTTGCAACGAAATGAATCCAGCAAAACTGCTGATGCTTGCCAAAGAACTAAACGATCTGCTGGAGATTGAACATGCCCGCAAACACGCCCTTCTAACGCGACAACCAGTCCCCGCTATGGCTCCCTCGACAACAACCGGAAGCGACTAATTCAACAGCCCAACGAGTTCATCGATGCTCGTCCGCAGCGAGGAGCTTCACGCCATTCAAAGGTCTCTCGAGAAAATCGCAGAGGAGCCGTCCGTCCCGTCCCACGATTCTGGCGACGGCAACTCAAAGTGATGCTTTGAGGAATTGGTGAGGTTGGCGAACTAGTGCTTTTCCAACAATGGCGGGTGGCTAGGCAAGAAGAATGCCTTGCGCTCAATCGGTGTCATCTCTCTTTTGAAGACCTTCCGGAATCGGTCAAGAACTTGCTGCTGGGACAACAGATCCTGCTTTCGCAGTTCTTCCTCTAATTCTTCCATGCACCGAGTTTCTCTCCGACTGCAACTCACAAGCTGATCGGTATTGCTCACGAACCCTGTCTCAGACTTTCAAACTGACCCACTACCCAGAGTGGCCTCTGCTTTCTTTCCTGCCGTGACACAACCCCTAGCCATGGGGGCGACCTCATAGCCCACGGGTACGGCTTAGAGAGGAAGCAGTCAGTCTCCGTTGCGCACTGCGTAGCATCAGAAAATGGGGGGACGACGATGCGAGTTTTGGTTGCCGATGACAGTCCCGTGATGCTGTCCGCTATGATGCGCTTGCTTGGCCAGGACCCCTGCGTGGAAATTAGCGGCACCGCCGCGAACGGTCGCGAAGCATTTGAACAGTTTCTGAAGCTGACACCCGATATCGTGATTTTGGATTTTTCCATGCCTGAGATGAATGGCTTTGAGGCCGCCAGAAAGATACACTCCGTGACCTCAGAGGTTCCGCTGGTAATCTGCGGCTTGGATGTCTCGCCTCAGCTGGATGAAAAGGCGAAGCAGGAGGGCGTGTGTTTGCTCTCCAAGTCTGACCTAGGCACAGATCTCCTGAAGACCTTACGAGGGCTACTGAATGCGAAGGGATTGAGAACCAAGACCTAACCTTTTCTACGACAACACGCGCTGACCCTCAGACCAACGCTTACCGGGAGCAGCCCAATTCAGGCCAACCTCACAATCCAGAGTCTTTGCAGGAAATTAGCAGACACCCAATCCAGAGCTGGATACCTGCCGGGCCACGGTCAATCCGAATGAACTCCTCGGGACGATTCATATTGTGATTCGCCATCTTGCTCGCACCGGGATGGAATCGTCGCGACGGCGTGAATTGTCAGGAGACTAGGCCGCGTTGAGTTCGCAAGTGGGGCTAATAGGCCGTACGGTTCGGTTCGGGTCATGAATCAGTTCGAGCACTTCCTCCAGGCTCGTGATCCGCCAGTTCGCAACCCGCCGTGTCCCTTCAAGACCTGCGCGAACCACCGAACGAGGATTGAACAGCATCAGGGGTATTCTGCGATCACTTGCCCATTTTTGCAGAAACATCAACACGCCAAGGCCGATACCGTCCAAAGCATAAACCTCCGAGAGATCCAAAACGATTCTGCCTGCTTCTTTCTGGGAGAGCACGCGATCGCGCAGGGCGAAGGCAGCCTCACGCCGAACTATTCGAGCTTCACACCCCAAAACGCTGACGGCACCGAACCTCTCGACGCTGACATGGCCCATGTTGTTGTACCTCCGACTTGAGCGATATGCACGATGTCAGCCACATTCCTACACCCCACATTTCATCTCTTTCCGTGAAACCGAGTTGCACAAACGCGTAATCTATTCGGGTGAGGTAGGAAAAATCGTCCTACCGGTTTTCAACACACACGTAGGAAACTGTGCGCCCGACAAATCCACAATGTTCCCGGATCAAATAGCGAACGGGTCAGGTCCACTCCGAACCATAGACATAACTCGCGGGCAATGCCACCCTAACGCGGCAAAGTTGGGGGCGAGGGAAACCAACGCTCATTTTCAACGCAAAGGACTGGCCTCTTCCCGATGGAAGCAGCGGCATTACTTCGATTGGCGCTGCGCAAGGTTTACCCGGCCATAATCCAAGGGGGCTCAGGGCGTCTGGAGATGTCCAACGAAAAGCCCGTTGGTATGTGTCTTGGGCCCTCAATCGGGGTGGCTTATCTCTTCTGTCGGCTGGTCAAGCCCGACTCTAAGGCACCACGGGCAGAGCGGAAGGTCAACCGACCACTTGATCTCCGTGCTGTACAAGTTGAACTCAGCCTTACACAATTTCACTGCCATCCCGCACAGTTCACACTCGATGGCTTCGTGAGTGGCACTCTTGAGGGAGGTCATGAGTTCGCTTAGCATCTGGAGCGAATCCGGGCGAGGAGTGGTGCCCTGGCTCATATTTTCCGCCTTTCCGTCGTAAGTTTCTTGGGGTTCACACTTGGGGACGAGGGCTCCGGCTCAACGGCGGGACGAATTTGCAAGCGCCTCGTTCTGCGTCTTGCTGTCAAAGCATTCAATTCCGCAACCATCAGCGCCTGCTTCTTGGGGTTGGGCTCCTTCAATACCGTTTGACAGAGCATGATCAAACGCCGGGAGTCTCCGGGCGACAGCAGAGATGTGGCAGATTGGGGCGGCGTGGTCTGCACAAGGCTTCCTTGGTTCCGTGACGGGATCATTCAACCAGCACTTTAGAGGAAGGGCACGCTCGCAATCTGTTCAAAATTGACCGCGATTACAGGGGAAGCGAATGGTCCAGCTCCATAGCCACGAAAACCTTCATGATCGCTGCCGCATCCCGGATGCTGCCGCAAATCCGTAGTAGTTGCTCCCTGATCTTCAGAACTAACGTTACCTGAGAATCCTCCCACAACGATGGGGCGACCAACAGACCACCATCGGAATGGCTGAATCTACTTCCCCGCGAAAGCGTTCGCCGGAAGAACCGTGAACTGGCAACGTGCCACATCGCCCAGGTCATTACGGACGATCAACACCCACGGACCAGCAGTCGCGTCCAGAGCCCACACTGGGATACCAAAGGGAGTCGTGATGTCTGAATCATCGGGAGCCGGCAGATTGAATACCTGTGTCTGGTTGGCTAAAGGTGATCCCGTGAACAACGGCACGGTCGTGAAGGTGATCTTCTGTGCGCTAGCTCCCTGGGCAGCATACTTGAGAAAGAACGCGGCATCGCCAACTTGAGTTGCCGGAACGGTGTTCACTGCTCGTCCTGTGGGTTTAAGATGGAACACCCCACAGCGGCGGTGATTTGCGTGTTATCGGCTCGAAACGCCCGCAGCCGGTCTTGCACCTCGCTCTGAGATAGCTTTCTGTGCCCTGCACCACTCGTGTTGTTTTGGGCTCCTGCCGCCGAGAATAGCGTGACCAGAAGCACCAATACCAGCGAAAAGTTTCTGCTTTGCATGTAGGACCTCCCGATGTGAATGGCTTTCCAGCTAGTACCATCGTCCATAGATCATTGACCACGAGAACATGTTCCTCTTTGTTGCCCGTGCGGGCGGCTGCCGTCGCAACCGCCTCCCGGGGTCACGATCTAGTTGCACTCCAATGTGCTGAAGGTGATCAGATCGCTAGCTCGCTCGCTGTTCTTGTTGACTGCCCCAACCTTTGCTGTGACGTTCGTTTCGTCAGGGTAAACCTGTGTCACGCTTGCTTCGGTGCTGCGAGGTGTATCGAAGCTGCCGTTGTTGGTGAAATCCCAACGGAAGCCGACCGGTTGAAAATCCGAAGTTGCACTCGCCGACAAGGTAACTTGGACGAAATCCCCACCCAAGCACGTTTGATTTTCGACGAATGCGGTTACCGTTAGAGGTGCTGCGGATTGTGCATTCAGAGATGTCGCGAGTAGCAGGCCTAATACCGGCAACCCGCAACACAGAAATAAAGACTTTTTCATCGTCGTCTGACTCCTTACCTTTTGAAAAGGTGGCCAATCGGATGGCGTCAACCGTGATGAAGCAAACCTCAATGAATGTGAAACGTAGGTGACCATGTAACTCAGTGAATCTATTCGCGATCAGGCTAGCTGGGTCTGGATGTGATTTCAGCTCAGCTTTCGAGACGTCGTAATGGTCCAGGCCCGCAGCAATTTCAAAAGATCAGCGCCCAGGGCGCAAACCCCTACTGAACGTGTGGCAACACAGGCTGCGTCGCGGGCGCACGTTTGAGGCGGTTCGACGAGAATTGGCACCTTCGTGCTATTTCTCAAAGGTCCATTTCGGGGCTAGCTTGTTTTCGGCGGCCTCGGGGGAGGAGCCGCCCGGGCTGCCCGACAAGTCGCAAGACTTTAGGGCGCCCGTGTCTGCTTTCTCCTGCGTTAGTGACCATAATCTCACTGGGTTGAACGGAGATGCTCAATCTACAGGTGACCCGTAGGACCAGAACGGGGCAGAAAGGGCCTGCCATGAATTGAACTTCAAGGCAGGCTGTGGGGGAGGCGCTACCGCTAACGCGGCAACTACAGCGGCAACAGTTTAGAACATCTGTACATCGCGGAACAAGGGGGCATCACACGTGGGGGCTTCGTTGGAGCGTGGGGAGAAGAACGTTCTATCCAAAGCCGGACCTGGAGAGCTTCAGGAGCGACTTTCAAAACTCAGCGCTCTTGCCGTTGAGGAGTTCTATCGCAGCGCTCATCAGTGCAATACAGAGCCATGCTGAAAGCCAGACGCGAGGAAGTAACGTAGCTGAGACCCACCAACCAATCGGTTGGCGGGTCTCTGAGGCATGGTCTTTGGGAAAGGCTCAGCGCTCGGCATACTGCTCGGACCATGCTCTGGTCAATCCCGGGGAATACCCGAGCTGTAGCGAACTACGTCCTCATCGCCGCATCGGCTTCTGCAGCCAATTGTTGCAGCAAATCGAAGAACTGCTTCGGCTGTCCGATGAACAGGCCGTCCGCGGTGAGTGCCTGCACAGCAGCCATCGCAGCGCCTTCAGTCTCCGTTGGTCGAATTATCGAACATCGCGGGAACTTGCGGCTCAGAAAGGGAGCTGGTTCCGGCATGATCAACGACGTCGTGTACAGCTCACCACCAAAGGGCGGTTCGTTCAGGTCGGGAAAAATCAGGTCTGGGTTCGTGGGGTCGGTGAGCGGGGGGGCGTTTCCTGCCACGTCGTGCCAGATCTGGAAATGAGCCGTCTCAGTGGGTCCGATGCTGAGTAGAATCCGCAGCACCTCCGGATCGTTCACCCGCTGTGCGAGCGAAGGGTACAGGCTGGTGCCCCCCGCCTCAATAAACGCGAAGTGAAATGCCGCGGTGTTGGCAATCGCCTGAATGTGATCTTGGGGCGTCAGATCATCGTCTGTGCGCGGAATCGCGGGGAACTGTCCACGCCCCAGGCTGCGAATGGCGTTCGGAAATTGAAAATTGGGATCAAGATCGGGGTTCTTGGCATCGCTGCGATAGCGCGCCCAGAAGCTGGTGTCCACGGTTAACTGCATCAGGTTGGTAAGGCGACCAATCTGCTGCGCTCCCGTAGCCTTGCTGCCTGGTAGCGTCCGAAACGGGTTCAGGTCTACCCTCTCGGCTCCGCGTGATTCCAAGTAGGCGTTGATGAAGCGGAAGTGACTGAACTCATCGTCCGTGTTGTCGTGGATGTACTGCGGCATGTCGTCGTCGAGCACCTCCAGCGCGTCGGTATAGGCTTCGCTGCCCGAGCCGCCCATTACTTCCTTGTCCTGAACGCCACCCAGTTCGTTGTACTGCAGCCAAAGATCACTCTCAATGATCTCGGCAGCCGCCAGAAAACGCAAAATGGCCGCATCTCCCTGATTCAACGAACCGTTTTGTCGGGAGGGAGTTTGTGTCAGCAGCGCAGAGGCGCTACGGGAAATCAGCCCGGCACCCACCGTCGCCGCACCGGCAACGGCGAGACTATTTTTCAGAAATGCGCGACGATCAGGCGCGTCCTGTCGCAAGTTGTTGGAACATTTCACGGGAACACCTCCTTTGTGTCTTCGCGAGTACGTCGTGAGCCGAACCGAAAGCATCTCAGGCGGCACAGGACGTGCTTTCCCTGATTGAGCTTGACACACAGTAGGATGGTCACTGAGTACGGTTGTCCCCAGGTTGTCTTATTCGTGTAATTAGGTTGTCAAGGAAACTGATTATGATTGGTGGTGCCGCCTAGATTTTAGTGGGCACGGAGCTTGCTTAGCGTTTCGGCAGGTGATCCCGAAGTAAACGAGCTTGCGATCTGAGCCTCACAGCGTTTTCAGTCTCTTGACGCGCTCGTCTAAACAGGTCTTCTCGTTGATGCTCATCCAGAGTGCCTTTCGCGTCCGAGGTAAGCCGGGCAGCATGGGTTTCGCTGATTTCGGCATCCGCCTCCAAAACAGCCACAGCGTGCAGAATTTCCTCATAGTTGCTAGGCATCAGAGCTGCTCACCGCTGACAAGGAGTGCTGGCTAACTTGGCTAATTCCTGGAGAGTCTACGCGATCCAAATGCAGATGCAAGTCTCTGAAGGCTGCCCTTCGCGGGCGGTCCGAAGGTGCGCCAAGACACTGAACATAGACGACGCCAGAGAGCCTCTCTCAAAAAGCCATTGAGTCGTTCCGGGCGGAATGGTGAGATCTACTGCAGCGTGACGTTTTCAGCCTGCTCGGTTGGTTCTGGTTCTGCCAGGGCGACTCTCTCGGCCCCGACGAAAGCCGGTATCCCTTCGACTAGAGTTTCCGGCCTTTACACATTTCAAGCAGAGCGGCAGTTTCACGATCCAACTGTTCGTGGTCCCAAACTGGCCCATTGTGGTTTCGCAAATTTCCAAGGTTGACCCGCATGTTTCGCACTTGCAAGATACAGCCGGCTGCCGTTCCAAAGCATTCATGAGCTCGGTGATTTGCGCCCAAAGGCGGTCTGCCTCTTCGCTCTCTTCGCTGCTCAAATTTTCATTTCTCCCCAACGAGACCGAGTTGGCCGACCTCGTATGCCATTCGGCAACTCCCATATGAAACACTCCTCCTCGTTGAGTTGCAGGAAATCGTCGGCTTGGAAGTGGGGTTCGTTAAGGGCGAATATTTGGCGAACCGCGATTAAATTCTTCGCGTGGGTCGTCGGAGCAACTCCCTTGCACAGTCGAAGCGTAAAATGCCTTCGTCTGGAGCTTGTTTTAATAAAAGGACTCTACCTGCAGGCCGCCGCTTAATCCAAGGCGCAAAACCCAATCCATGAAGCGGAATTTCTCCACAAAAGTGACAAAACTTTACACATGCGGGTTCGCCATCGCGAGCAAAATTAGATGCGCCACCCGAAGCCAAGTTGCACAAATTGCTCCACTCCGCCTTAAATTTAGCTGCTCATGACATTTCCAGCTGCTTTGGTTTTCGAGGTGCTCATTTGTTTTGCGAGCTGTTTACCTCCTTACAAGGAATGCAAACAATGAGTAACAGGACCCCCGAAGGTAGGACTGCGCAAGATTTACCTGAAAAAACCACAAACGGTTCCAACCGCCGACAATTCATCGGCCGGGTGGGCATGGCCGCAGCCGCTGCTGGAGTGGCCGGAAGCGTGGCCGGCGTACCGAAGGCCGTTGCCGCCACAGTCGGCGGCGATCTGAAGCTGGATGCCAATTCCTCAAGCGCTTTCTCGAACCGCTTGCAGAAGGCCTACAACATTCGCATCAACCGGGCCAATGCTGACAAGGCGCTGATCGAGCCACCCCACACCACTAACGGAGACGAAGGTCGCTACTCCGACAAGTCCGCCAGCTATAGCAAGGGTCTGAAACAGGACGCTATCGGCCTAGTCAATCCGGATGCATGGATTTCCTTCAAAACGGCGATCAGAACCGGCAAGCCGGATGACTGGGAGAAGATCATCATCGGTGGCACCCGTACCGAGAACGGTCCCCAGGGCTCGTACGCTTACGATCTGGAGTGCGCTGATTCGGCGCTGTTCGGAAATGCGCCGTTCTTCCATGACCCGAACGGATTGGCGGCGGTTCCACCGTTCGATCCCATCATCACCCAACTCTACGGCGCGCAACTGATCGAGCAGTATTGGGCGGCGCTGTTGCGTGACGTTGCATTCACCGACTATGCCGGCAATGCCACCGCCCAAGCAGCTGCAGCGGAACTGACCAGCTTGGGTTCGTCCTATCGCGGTCCCCGAGACGCACAAGGGAATGTAACCCCGGACCTGCTTTTCCGTGGAAATTTCCCCGGCGCCGCTCTTGGGCCGTATATGTCCCAGTTCATGCTCGAGCCCACCATGTTCGGGCAGCAGCCGATCAGCCAGCAGTTCATCACCTACCAGGCTGGTCTCGACTACATGATGGATCCGGACACGTTCCTGCAGGTTCAGAACGGTATCGATACCGGTTTGAGGCTGCAGTTCGATCCCACGCTGCAGTATCTGCATAACGGCCGTGGACTCGGCGCGTGGACGCATGAAGACGTGCTGTATCAGGGCTACTTCGTGGCTCTACTTGTGTGTAACACGCTGAAGATTCCCACCAACCCCGGAAATCCGTACCACTCCTCGAAGACGCAGAATGGATTCTGCACCTGGGGTGGCCCGGACTTTGCCGCTTCCATGGGCGAGATCGCGGCCCGCTCACTCAACAAAGTCTGGTTCCAGAAGTGGCTGGTTCACCTGACTCCGCGTCCGGAAGCAGGTGGTGGTGTGCTGCGTCAGATCCTGCAAAACCAGGGCGGCACGCTGCAGGCTTCTCTGAACGCCAACGTCCTGAACTCGCAGGCCGTGCAGCAAGTGTTCAGCAAGACCGGCGACTACTTCCTGCCGCAAGCGTTCCCCGAGGGATCCCCGACTCACCCGTCGTATCCCACGGGCCACGGCACGGTGGCGGGCGCCTGCATTACCATTCTGAAGTTCTTCTTCGACGGCAGCTACGTTTTCACCGATCCGGTGCAACCCAGCAGCGATGGACTGTCGCTGGTGCCCTACACAGGAGGCGATCAGCTTACCGTCAATGGCGAACTGAACAAGTTGGCGCTCAACGTCAGCTACGGTCACGGAATCCATCCGGGTATCCACTGGCGCACGGACACCGACTGGTCCATGACCCTGGGCGAAGCGGTTGCGCTCAGCTGGCTGGAAAACCGGGTAAGAACCTACAACGAGAAGTTCACGGTCAACATCCAGCGCTTGGATGGCAGCACCGCGACCATCAGCAACCAGTAACGTGGAGAAGGGGCGGCTCAAGCATGCGGGCCGCTCCTTAGTACGCCATTACCCAAATGGCCGGGGAGACGTCAATAATGGGCCTCTCTGGCTAGCCCGAGGGTGTTCCGCTGGGGCGGAGTTCAGGACCGGGGGGTCCTCTCCACACCCACGGAGCCCTCTTCGGGTTGACTATCGAGGGCGGATTGTTCGGGCGAGCTGACGTCCGTTCTGGCATGGCTTCCTAGCCTCCGCTTCATCGTCCATTACCTCACACCATTCGCAGCGCCCGCAGTCGGCGTTGAGTATTGGTGACGATTCGTCGATCCGACACCGATGGCCCGGAATGTCGAATCAGAACTTGGATTTGCGTTCAACTTTCGCTTGCGTGCGGTCCAAGTCAGCGGTCCCTTGCTGATGCTCTCGGCCCGTGGCGCTTTTTCTCCCCCGCGGACCTGGGATTCGACGGCCAGCCTGCGATGAAGGTCTACTCCACGGTGGGAAGATTGGCCTGCAATTCCCACAATACTTCCTTGATTTCTGTCCGTTTTGTCAAGGCTTTAATCTCGGGATCGTTTCCGATTGCGAGCTTAGCTTTCGCGTGCTCAGCGCCCTAATGATCCGAACCTCCGCGCCTGCTCGGGAAGTTGGCCAAGCGTAGAATTTCCTGGGCTGGACGTTCGGAGCAAAGGGTGACTCCGGTTGTGGCCTCTCCAAGAGTAGGGGCCACCGTCCAGCACAGAAAAGCAACCTAAGGATTGCCGTTCAGCGCAGATCTGATTCGCTCGAGAATCGGACTGCATTACATCGCACCATTCGCAGCGCCCACAATCCGCATTGAAGACATGGCGAAAAGCTGAGCTTTGCTGCTCCCCGTCCAGCTTCTCATTTTGAGAACCGCTCAACATTTTAGCCTTCATGCGGCACCATCCTTCTGAGCGGCGACCGCGTATGGGTGAGAGGCTTTGTAGCTGTCCATCATCAGCCGGGTGGAGACCTGGCAGTACATCGCGGTCACGTTGATGTTGTCATGGCCGAGAAGGTCTTTGAGCACGTCCAGCGGACACTTGTTGTCGAGCATGTGGGTAGCACACGCATGGCGTAGCCGGTGAGGATTGAGCGGCTGCATCCCGCGCACCTCCGTGACCCGGAGCAGAATGCGAGCCACGCTGCGACTGGCGACGCATTCGCCTTCGCCTTTGTTCAAGGCAAAGAACAAGGCGCGTGTTTCCAGCTTACGCTGGGAGAGCAGTCTTGCCCTGGCCGGCAAATACTCGTTGAGCGCCTTCTGCATGTGCGGGTTGATGGGCACAAGCCGTTCTTTCGAGTCTTTTCCATACATCCCCCCTTTGCCGTGGATCAGGATGGCTCGCTGCTCGGGCACGAAACTGTCCACAGTCAGCCGCGCTGCTTCCGAGACTCGCAGCCCGGCTCCGTACAGCAATTCGAGAAGAAGGCGATCGCGTTCCGGGAACGCGGTTGGGAAAGGCCCATCGAGCAAACGCTTAATATCCTCAGGGCTGGGAATGTCGGGCAGGTTCTCAGGCAGCTTTGGCCCGTGAACGCCCACAATGGCCTCGCAGGTGTCTTCGGAAATCAGCTCCTCGCGCTGCATCCAGCGTGTGAATGACTTGATGGCATAGAGCCGCCGCTTAATGGTTCCCTTGTTTAGGCTCCTGGTCGCTGTCCAGGCGAGAAAGCTGCGAACGATCTCGCGAGACAGTGTCTCGGCCGGCTGCTTGGGGCCGATGTAGTTCGCCAAATCGATCAAATCAGCCCGGTACGCCCGGATGGTGTTAGGACTGGCATTCTCCGATTCCTTTACCGCTAGGAACCGCTCAATGGTTGCGGGGAAAGGCTCGACGGGGTTTCGCATGGCATGACTCCTCTCGGGTGAGTTTTGAAATACCACTGGCGTACGCGATCAAAGTCGGAATGCAGGTAATGCGCGGTGGTCTGGACGTGACGATGTCCCACCATGGTCTGGACGACACGGATATCAGCGCCGCCCCTCATGGTTTCAGTCACAAATGCGTGCCGGTGCTTGTGAGGTGAGACTTTCCGCCCCAGCACACTCAGGCTGAGCCGCTCGAAGACCTGCCAAATGCGTTGACGGGTGAGCGGCTTGGCATTGTCTGAGATAAACAGAACGTCCGCGATCCGACCTCTCGCCAGATTTGGCCGGGATCGTTCCAGATAATCGCGGATCGACTGCATCTCGGCTGGATTCATTGGCGTTAGTCGGTCTTTCCCGCCTTTGCCTTGCCGCACCTTGGCAATGCCGTGTTCCAGGTCAACATCCTTGGTCCGCAGCTTCAATATCTCGCTGACCCGCAGCCCGGAGCCGAAAGCAACGTGAAGCAGTGCACGGTTGCGAAGGTCTAATGGGGAATCCGTGCCCAGTGCCGCGAGCATCTTCTCCACTTCCTCGGTCGTTACGGGACGCACCACCGACTTGGGTGTTTTCGGAGGATTGACGTGGCGGGTCAGCTCATAGGGCAGGAGCTTCTCGAAGAACAGGAATCGGAAGAAATGCCTCAGGGCGGCGATGCGCTGCCGCACCGTCTTGGCTGATACGCCGGATTTGAACAGCCTCGTGCTGTAGGCGTGAATGTCGTCTGCGGTGACCAGTGCCCAGTCCTTCCGCACCGCCTTGCGAAACAGCTCAAGCGTTCTGGAGTATGAGGTCAGAGTGTGCGGGCTGACTCCCCGATCTACATTCAAATATTCGAGGAACATCTTCAGCCAATCGGAGCTAGGAGGCGTCTTAGGCATACAGCACCTCCGCACCTTCCTCAGGAATGCCCGCGCAATGGATTTTGGAACGCTTCTGAGCGATTCTGTGGACCGTGCCTACCCCAACCCCTAGCTGGACGGCGACCTCGCGCCAGGAGAGCCCTGCAGCGCGAAGTTCGTCTACCTTGTCTTCGTTGACGTAGACCCTCGGGCGGCCCAGCTTCCGACCTTTTGCCTTGGCGTTGCGCAATCCCGCCTTGACCCTCTCTCTGATCAACTCCCTTTCAAACTCCGCCAGAGCGCCCAGAACGCTGCACATCAACCGGCCGGCAGGAGTGGTCAGGTCTAGAGAATCGCGGAGGCTTACAAAGGCGACGCCCCAGGCGTCCAGTTCGGCCAAAGCATTTACCAAATGCCGGAGGCTGCGCCCAAACCGATCCAAGCGCCACACCAGAATGGCGTCGATGCGGCGGCGCTGAGCGTCCGCCATCAGCCTGTTAAGTGCGGGGCGGGAGGCTTTCGCGCCCGAGATTCCATGGTCTGTGTATTCCTCTACGACTTGCCAGCCCCGCTGCGTGGCGTATTCCCTCAGCTCACGCAACTGAACTTCAGGGTCTTGGCCCTTGTTCAGGGTGGAAACTCGGCTGTAGATGCCGACACGACGGATATTCATCTGCGCCTCCTAAGAAATAGGCCCGCCCTGTGCGCGGGCCTTCCCTACACGTCCATCCCTGCTTTAATGGGCGTGAGCTTCGGAAACGCAGGGCCGCTTGAGATTTGCGGCGTAAGAGGCATTTGGTGTTACGCGAACTTGCGTGATCTGCTGAACGGTAGCGTTGGCTTCGGTACGAATCTCCCAGAGCACAAGGTCTGACTGGCTCAAGAACTGCGCTGCTAGTGACATCGCCGCAGCTTTCCAGTCCACGGTGCGGCGCTGCTGCTCGATGAACTGAAGCAGGTACGGCGAGGTTTGTTCCTGCTGTGCGCCGGAGTGGTGAAGCGGGATCAGCTCGCCGCGAAGCACGTCTTTCTGCTTCTCCAGTTGGGTGAGGATGGAAACGATTTCAGCGTAGCGGTTGATCTGCTCGGAGGTGATGGTGAGGGGCTGTTGACCTTGAGCCGGAACGGCGACGGGTGCTAGCGTATGGGTAGCCATTGGGAAACTCATCCTTTCCTCTTTGGTCAGGGTCAGGTGAGTGTTTGCGCACTCGCTTGGCCCGTTTTTAATGTCCTGATAATCTCACCGTAGCGATACGATGTCAAGCGACTTTACAGATTATTGATGGAATCGTAGCGCCACGGTGTAAAATCTTCTCATGGTCGAGGACGAACTCATTCGACGGATCATGGCCGAGATGGGCAAGCGAGGCGGTCTGGCACGCGCAAAGAAGTTGTCGGCGAAAGAACGCCGGGAAAGCGCGATTAAAGCTTCCAAAGCGGCAGCGAAGGCCAGGACCGCAGCAGCGAAGGCACGCAATAAGCCTCCCAAGAAGACCTGACGACAAGTGGAGGCTTGGTTTTCGTTGGTGTCGCATAGGGTAGTGTCCTTCAACTGCGTGACATTTTTTCCGAAGTGGCCGATATTGACCATTAAAGCAGCGAACCGCCTCGGTAGCCTCTAGCAAGGAACCTCTGCACACCTTCCGCCGTATTGAACCGGATCATCCGGTGACGGTTCTTTTGCGAGGACAAAGGAGTACCCAATGTCCGACTCAAAAGCTACGCGCACGTGGCAGGATGTGGCAGCAGAGATTTGTACAGAAACCGATGCGGCAAGAATGCTTTGCTTGTGTGAAGAGATAAATGCCCTGCTGGAAATCGAGAAATTGGGGAAGGCTGGTCCTGCAGAACAAGCAAGCAGCCGTCTGGCTCAGTCCGCCCAATAGCTCTCGCCAGCTCCACATGTGATTGGTGGCACTCTGCGTTAGATTCCGTCGGTACCTTCAAACGGGGGATTTTGCCTGTGCTTCTGCTGTTCGACGAAGTTGACGTGCCCTACGCGCTGACGAAGATTGGCGAGCATTTGTGTGCAGCTAACCGTGAAGCGCGGCTTGGCCCGGCTGGAGCAAACGTCATCATCACGCTGCTCCGAAGGTTGGAAAGCAAGATGCGGCAGTTCAATTGCGATCCTGACACCACTGAATTGCCTCGGGCGCTCTATACGGCTGAACAATTACAGAGCTACGTCAAAGGCGAGCCGTGCGCAATCGTCGCCGCCATAGATGCGGGAGTGTTTCTGAGAGCCTTGAGCGCTGATCTCGCAGCTCTGAGACAGCTTGAGCCAGACCTCCCGAAGGACGGCATTCATCTCGTCAGCCCAAAAGATCCCAATTAGCAGGACTCAGTGAGCCTGAGGCCTTAGGAGGCTGGCGGCAAATCCCCCTCATTGTTGTGACAGCCCTCCTAGTCACTCGCCCGTACTCAGCATCTTGTTTGTTTGTCCTGTAAACGATTTCGTAAATCTTGCTCACGCGCTCTGAGGTCAGCGGCACAGCGAATTTCATCACCGCACAGCCTGAGCAATTCGTCTTTCTGCGGAGACAGTGCCTGATCGGCTACCATCTTCAGCTTCTGGACGTGAGCGTCGCACATTCGGGCTTCGGCTTCGAGAATTGCGATGGAGCGCATCAGCGGGGTTAACGTTCCGGACACAATGGGCCTCCTCAGCGACTCGTGTTTTGCACGTCTTCCGGCTGCCTTAACAAACCTCAATCTGTTCTGTCAGCTTTACGCAGTCACAAAGATGATAGCGAGGCGTGTCAAAGGTGCACCTCCAGGATGTAAAAAGATTGTCAACCCGACGCCCTGCCTCTCGGCGAGCCCGCCGACCAAGGATGAGTAGCTGTGGGATCGGCATTCGTGCCGTGCGAGCCCATCCTCTATTCATGCGTCGCATTATTCATGCTTGACATGATCATCGGATTGCGCTACGATTCCGGCATCTTGATCAAGTCTTTTGCCTGCGAGGAATCCCGCAAGTTCTGGGAAACGGGGGCAAGCAGACGCATTCCGCCTTCGGACATCCGTTCCGTCGCGAAGCGGAAGTTGCAGATGCTGGATGCTGCTGCAAGGCTGGAGGATTTGAGAGTGCCGCCTGGCAATCGACTGGAACAACTTGCTGGCGACCGCAAGGGCCAGCACAGCATACGGATCAACGATCAGTTTCGAGTGTGCTTCGTCTGGAACGACGGAGACGCTTTCGATGTGGAGATCACGGATTACCACTGAGGGGAGAATCCATGGGTTACGAGCGCAGGAGCGGGGCCGCGTGGGCAATTCATCCGGGCGAGATTCTCAAGCTGGAGTTTCTGGAACCGATGGCGATCAGCAACTATGCCTTGGCAAAAGGGCTGGGAGTCACTCCTCAGCGGGTCAGTGACATTGTTCTCGGCAACAACGGAATCAGCGCTGAAATGGCCCTTCGGCTTGGAAAATTCTTTGGAACCTCGTCCGAGTTTTGGATGAACCTCCAGGCCGCCTACGAGCTGAACACCGCGCAGAAGCAGCTCGGGAAAAGGCTGGAAAAGGTAAAGACGCACCCCAGAGCGGCGTAATTTTCCTCTGGGAATGGGTGTCATCCTCACTCATTCGCGTTGTAAAATGTCGATATGGACGGCATCGGCACTCTTTCCCTTAAAGGCGAACTCAGCCAACTGCTTCAAGAGCAAGTACGTATGGAAGAAAAGGCCGTCCTGGTCGATATGACGCCAGCGGAGCTGGATGAATACGGGGAGAGGGACAAACATATTCACAAACTGATGACTTTCCTGTTTGACTCTGAAAGTGTCTTAAAAAGATCAGCTTGAGACCCCGATTTTCAACAGACCACAACCCAAAGAACAAATTGCTGTAGGGTTGGTAGGCGCTTGCAGGCACCCAGTAGAGCTCGGACAATCGTAGTTGCTCGGCTGCATCCACCTTCGCAACTCGCTTCTCGGCAGAGATAGTGATCCGTGAAACTCCTCGCATCGTTCTCAAGTGGCACGCTTTCGTCCGCGCTGCCCGAGTTAGGCCTTGGTAGGTGCAGACCAAACGCGACGCTTGCGTTTGAGCTGAGCTGCGGACCAGAGGAGAAAGCCCATCGGTGAAAGCGAGACCAACAGAAAGAAGTAATCCCAATTCGTCCACGAAGACAATCTTGCGCACAGGGTACCGATGAAGAAGACGCAATCGGCGAGAAAAATCCCTACCTCCCACGGCACCGAGAGTGCATTTGTACGCTGCCTCGCCAGCGATGGTTCATATTGCCAAAACCGCCTCTCGGCTCCAACTTCCTCCTGCACCAAAGCTCTAAGCTCTGTCTCGACGTAGCCGATCATCGTATAAGTCTCGTTGATAAACGAAGACACGACGCAGAATAGCGTCTGCAGCAGCAAAAGAGCGCCCCAAGCTCGCCCTGCGGAGGAAGTTACCCTGCTCCAGTTTGTCAGACAAAAAACTAGTATCGCAATGATGAAGCCCCACACCGTGCTGCTCATAATGTCCAGATTCGTAGCCCGGCTTCTCAATGCGCTGTACTCGGCAACATGAAGACTGAGAGTGTCCATGGGTCACCATTCTATTACGCTCAGGGTTCCCTCTTCGCAACGTTCGGCGTCCTACAGAGCTGCCAGTTCAAACATAGCCACCCGAAAGAACAATTCCGGCATCTGAGTTTCCGCAATCCACACCTTCACAGGAGATGCAGCATGGCAGACACGCAGAACCAGCAGAACCCACAGAAGGGCGGCGAAAATCCGAGCAAAGGAAAGGGTGACCAAGGACAGGATCAAGGCCAGAGCGGGCGTCCTGGTCAAGGAGAGCAAAAGCCAGGTCAGGGAGAGCAAAAGCCCGGCCAGGGCGGTCAGACTGGCGGCGAGCAAGACCGGTCAATGAAGAAGTAGCGGATGAGTGGGGCGTGGATTCAACGACGCAGCTTCCCGATTCACGCCCCTCTATCGATTGAAAACCCAAGCGACGCTAGCCGAATCAGCCGCACGTTCTTGAGCCGAAGTTTCTTCGGAACACCCCCGCCCCGGTAGCGGCTACTTGCTCGGAAGCAAATAGCACCAAATGACGATCAATCCACACATCACGACCGCGTTGGCGAAACCCGCCCATTGAGCTAGGCCCACTGGAATCGTGCTGCCAGCCCCAGGCACCTCCACTCCTGTTGAAACCAGCCGCGATTCTATCGAGGCTTGATCTTTAGACGCTTTCTTGGAATACAGCCCCATAAGGACACTGGTGACCGCGCAGATTGCACTCTGGACGCTGAAGACCACGACAATGATCAACGCAGTGTATGTCTTTCCGCCGCCAGGGGGATTGCCCTGCGGGGCCTTCAGGAACTGCGAGCCGCCAGCCACAAAGATCAGCGCCGTGATGCTAACGGTCAAAAAGACTGTGTAGAACTTGATGTAAAGGTCCCAGGCCGTGCGAAACGTCAAGCTCAGGTCTTCGTGGCGACGCTTCAGCAACCAGTCCGCGCTAGCGGCGTGCATGGCAATGATTGACGGTTGACTTTCAGACATGATCCCTCCTTCCGCGTACTCCGTATCAAGGGCCGTTTCTCGACAGCGCGTTCTCACTACGCTCGGCCGAGCTGCAAACCGGGAGGAACCAGTCCAAGCAGGTACATCGGGTGTTGATCGAAGAAGGTAATCGAAAGCCCTGCTACATGGCGATTGAGGTACTTTGCGATCTCCTCCGCTTCTGCGAACGTTGTTCCACGCCGGAGATCAAGTCCCGGCATCGAATGTTCCATTGATCTCGGCGGGTTCTCACATGGCTCGGTCGTAATCCAGGGTATGCCGTTGCTGTACTCCGCTACTTTGAAATGGTAGCGACAACGTTCGGTTCTGGCTTCAGTTTTTGTCATGGGCGGTGATTCTACACACAACTTCGGTGCAAGCCAAGGGGAGGAGGAGCGACCTGAGGAGACCGATTCGCAGTCGTTCCACAATGAAACCATCTGGCCATTTCTGAACGCCATCTCCCCGTTCTACAATGTTCTCTGAAACGGATAGCTGCCGACTGATCCTCGGGAGCGACAAGGGGCGGCCACTTCTCACCGCCCTTTCCAGGTCATCTCAATTTGAGAAGGTCACGGAGAAGGTGGCCGCAATGTCCGATGAGGGGCGGGTAACCGGAGACAGCGAATCCCCAGAAGCCTTTTTACTAGTCCTAGAAAAGCTCTTGCAGGTTCTCGCGGATGCGGAGCCTGCGTTCGATTGGTACGCACAGAAGAACAGCAAGCTAACTCCACTCGGGACGTGTGCCCGCCACTTACGCGCCCAAACCGAAATGAGAAAAGATTTTGGGATATGGCTGACAAGGACTGCACCGAACCTGCTCAGCAGTTTCGATCTCACCACAAATCTGGAGGAAAATGCTGTGGTGAAAAAGTTTGACGAGTTCTTGGCTTATCGAGCTGAGCAGATAGGGACTGCTATTTTCTTAGCGGACTGTGCTACGTCCCGAATTGAGTTTTGGCAATCAAACGGGATGATTAAGCCTTTCGAGAACCTCCTTGAGGCTTTGAAACGGCATGCACGAGTGCGGACGGAAGATGCAAAAGGTGACATCACCTCGGATTTTTGGCGGGATCTTAAGGACCGGTGCAAGCGGGAATTGGCCTTGCTGCGGGAGAGGACGAATACATCGGATTGGGTAATCATCGAGAGGGAGATTAAAGTTCACCCCGCATGCTACCCTTCGCTTACTCGGAACCTAAGCTCTCTTCGAGAGTTCTGTCACCACGAGACAACTCCGCTCACACTGCTCATTAACGGGTTCATCGCTCAATTCTTTGATGAATGGGGCGGGTGGAGCACAGGTCGATCAGTTGAGAGCTTCAGACAGTCGCTCACCAAACTCGCCTCAACAAACAAAATCTAAAGAATTTCCACAGGCTGTAAGGTTTTCCCTCGTTGCGCTTACTGCGCCGTTAGCCCACATAGTGTTCAATTTGGGAATCGGGGCAGAGTTGCTGCTGCCTAGACTACGAAAAAAACAGGAGTATTACGGCGATGCACAACGAACGCCTAAGAAAATTGCGACAAATGGTGGGCTTATCACAGTTCAACGTGGCGCGCCGCTCGGGAGTAGCCCGCACCCGCATCTCGCTGTTTGAGAATGGCGACGTTGAACTAACCACCCGCGAGCTTGGTGCAGTGCGGGAGGTGTTAGAGGAAGCGGCTTCAGAGCTGCGAGTGGCGATTGAATCGCTTTCACCTGCTCAGGCGGCCACGATTTTATGATCGCACAATTAATAGCGTGGGAGCCCGCCGCCCCGCATGGCTAACGAGACTCCCTCAACGAAAGGACCAAATTGAAAAGCCAGAACAACAATACCACGACGACGATTTACCGCAACATCAAACTGCACCTCGCTCAGATTTGCCTGTTGATTCGCAGGCTTCGGCGCGACGTGCCCGAGGGACAGGCCCGATGCTTAACCATCCTTCTGACAGCGCTTGGCCATGCCGATCGCCTGCTGGACATGCTCAGGCCAATCACGTCACCTGAAGGTGGTGCCATATGAAGTTGGAGCACCGCCCATCCCAAGAGGACCGCATCCTTGAACTGCTGGCAGCCCGAGGCGACTCATGGACGCCAGCCCCGGAATTGGCCAACATCTCGTTACAGTACTGCGCCAGGATCAACTCTCTGCGAAGGCGCGGCCACCGAATCGACAACCATACCGAGATGCACGGCGGCGCGAAGCATGGCTTCTATCGGCTTGTGCCCGTAGGAACAACGCCATCGCTGTTTGCTGGAGGTTCTCAATGAAGGAACGCGCACCTGCATTTCAGTTCTTTCCTCGCCAATTTGCCGGAGACGATCAGGTGATGGCTATGGACCTGGATGCTGTGGGGGCACACATCCTACTGATGTGTGCTGCCGCAGCTTCACCGGAAGGGTACCGGATTGATGCCGAAGAGTATGCCATCCGCATGCGGGTGCGCAATCCCGACGATGCCGATTGGCAGCGGATAAAGCGCCAACTTTTGGCGGGTGCATGGAAGGTCAGCTCTGACGGTAGGTGGTGGGTGCAAGATGGCCTTCAGCGTACTCTGCTGAAACAAAAGAAGTTCAGCGCAGATCAACGAGAAAGAGCTAACCGCAGATGGTGCCGGACAGATACCGAATCTATGCCGGAAGTATGCCGGACGGATGCCGAAATGAATGCCGAATCGGTACCGAAAGTATGCTCTTCATCTTCATCTTCATCTTCAAATACTAATAAGCAAGGAGCCGAAGCCTTCAACTCGACGGAGGTAGCCCAGATTGTAGTTCGCGAGAGTGGATGGTCAGGTCCCCGGTTGATTCTCGCCCTGAAGGACGCCATCGAGTTCCAGTCGAAGCAAAAACCAGAATCCAGTTTGGAGGAGATCGCCCAGCAACTGGTAAACGGCTACCGAGAGCATCGGGCGACCCGTGGCAAGTTTGCGGTGGGCGTGGAGAAGTACTTTTCAGAAGGGCTCTACCAAAGCGTCACGAATCATCAAGCCTCTGCTGTGAACGTTTTGGCGGACAATCTTGCCACGCGGGCACAAGCGCAGTTGGAGGAAGCCAATGCTTAACGCTCTCTCCAACGTGGACGCCGAAATGACGGTCCTCGGATGTGCGTTGAACGACTCACAGAGCGTCTACCAGGTACTGCCGTTGCTTGCGGCAACCGATTTCTCTCTCGAATCGCATCAGCGAATCTACGCCGCCATTGCCGAACTTGCAGAACAGGGCAAGCCGGTGGATGAACTGACGCTCACGGACGCACTCTTTGCGAAGGGCACGATTGAGGCAATTGGTGGGGTGGGATATGTAACCTCGCTCTCGGCAAAAGTCGATGCCGGTTTAGCACGCGTTACCAACGTAGAGCACTACGCGAAGCTGATCCTGGATAAATCTCGAAGGCGGCAGACACATGCGGCGGCTCGCTGTCTCGCTCAGGCCACTGAAGACTCGTCCGTATCCACGGATGAATGCCTGGAGCGTGTTCAAGACGCACTGCTTCAAATCGAAGCCGCCAATGGAAAGACAACGGCCCGGCATGTGAAGCAGTTCATGCCTGAGGTGTTGCAGGAGCTTGAAACGCAGGCCAGCAATCAGGGCTTGATCGGGATGACGACGGGCATTCCATCGCTGGACTTGGCCACGGGCGGCATAAGACCCGGAGAACTGTGGAGCATAGGGGCCCTGCCTGGACGCGGTAAGACAGCGCTGGGGATCCAGATGCTGCTAGCAAACGCACTCTCTGGCGTTCCGGTTCTTGGCTTCAGTCTGGAGATGCAAGCCGTGGAAATTGGGAAACGTTTTCTCGCGGCTCGGTCAAAGATTGCAGCGTTTCAGATTCGGAATCCGCAGAGCATCAAGCGCGAGCGTTGGATTGAACTCGCAGAAGCGGCGGCAGAAGTTTCCGAAACTCCCCTGTACATCGACGACAGACCGTCGCTGAAGGTTCAGGAGCTGCTTGCAAGCGCACGGCTCTACATCCGGCGCTATGGTGTCAGGCTGATCGTCGTGGATTACTTGCGGCTAGTCGAATCGGCGGGCCGTGAACTCAGAGACCGCGTGGGGAACGTGGCCAATTCTCTCCGGCAACTGGCGAAGAGTGAAAACGTCGCTGTGGTACAGCTCTCGCAACTTCGCCGTCCCGAGGGAGGAATCAATTCGCGTCCCACGATGCTGGACCTGAAGGAATCGGGCGATATCGAGGCCCATTCTCACTGTGTGATCCTGCCCTACCTGCCGGTTGCAGACGATGGCAGGCCCATTCCCGAAGAACAGCTCTTGATTGTTGGTAAGAACAGAAACGGCGGTTTGGGCTCGGTTCCGGTCTTCTTCGACGACAAACGACTGCAATTTTTGGACAGGACGGGGGCTTCAGAAAACCGTGCGCTAGGGGCTACCGCAGGTGCTTGATTCCATGCCAGCGAAACGGGAGCTTGGAGCCTTCGACAAACAGGTGATTGTCGAACGACAGTGACGGAAACTGCAAACAAACTCGGGTGCGAGTGGCTGGACCTGAAGGCGCTTCAGGGCTACGCGTGTGTGAGCGAGCGGACGCTTCGCGAGTGGATTCATCGGCCCATCAATCCTCTCCCGGCTGTCCGGGTCGGAACGAAGCTGCTCGTGAGGCGTAGCGTGTTTGACCGGTGGCTCGAGGGGCATGACCTGAAACGAGTGGACGTGAGTGGTATCGTGGACAACTTGGTTTCTGAACTGGTGGCGAACTAGATGGGCGTGAAGATCAAGAAGCGTGGCGGCAAGTGGTACGTCTTCGTCAACTACCACGGCAAGCGGAAGGCGAAGTGCGTCGGCACGAGTCGGAAAATTGCTGAACAGGTACGGCGGCAGCTTGAGGCAAAACTTGCGTTGGGGGATGTTGGTTTCCTCGTAGCCGAAGAGGGCTTGACCTTCGACGAATATGCGCAGCGCTGGATGAAACAGCACGCGGAAGTGGAACTGAAGCCTTCGACGGTTGCGAGTTACGCGCAACTGCTGAGGTTGTACATCTCACCGCGTTTCGGCACCACTCGGCTCACTGCGATAGATCGCACGCAGGTGAAGGCGCTACTTGGCGAGTTCACTGCGGAAGCTAAGCTCTCCAGGAACACCCTGCGCCTAATCATGTGCACCATGCGAGTGATCCTGAATCATGCAGTGGAAGATGGGCTCATCGAACACAATCCGGCTGAGAAACTCGGCAGGTTCACGAGGACGGAAAAGCCCGAGCGCCAGGCGCAGGCCATGACTCCAGCAGAAGCAGACGCATTCCTCGAAGCAACGAAGGAAATCAGCCCGGAATTTCACGGTCTGTTTCTGATGGCACTCCGGGCAGGACTACGCAAAGGCGAACTGATAGGACTCCAGTGGGGGGACATCCAGTTTGGCATGAGCGAAGACGATCCTAACCGCTACATTTTGGTGCAACGCAATTTCGTGCTGGGGCAATTCACAACGCCCAAGAGCAAAAAATCCCGTCGCGTTGACCTGTCGCGTGGGCTTCGGCGGGTGCTGCTAGAAATCCGAGACAAGCGACTCTTTGACGCGTTCATTGCCGGGAAGGGAAGCATCGCGGACGATCTGGTCTTCCCCTCGCGTGTGGGCACAGTCTTAGACCCTGACAACCTCGTTCACTACCACTTTCTGCCGGCCCTTGAGCGTGCTGGGCTGAGGCGCTTCCGCTTTCATGATCTGCGGCACACCTTCGGCAGTTTCTTGATTCAAAACGGAGCTTCTCTGGCGTATGTTAAAGAGCAGATGGGCCACAGCTCGATCCAGATTACGGTAGACACTTACGGGCACCTGATTCCAGGCGCGAATATCAACTGGGTTGACGGACTGGACCGCGAAACAACCCCGCAACAAAATGCAACTCCCGCGCAACTGGGCACGGGAGAGGTTGAGCCGGATTACCTGCAACCTATTGAAAAGGGTGGTGAGCGCGGTAGGAATCGAACCTACAACCTACTGATTAAGAGTCAGTTGCTCTGCCAATTGAGCTACGCGCCCGAGTGCGGGTCAAACTTGCGGGTTGTGGAGTGGCCGTGCCAATCTGCCCAATCCCGCGCGTCGTATCCCGGTGTTTCCGGCTGCGCTTCGGCTGGCGTTTGACACTCCCAGCATTGTAAACGGAGCGGCCGCTTTTTGTCTGCATGGGGTCGAGCCGTAGCGAGCGTGGCTCCCCAAGAAATTTTCAAGCATCCAGACTGGTTCCCGCCCGGTTCCGCCGATATGCCCCAAGCTCGCGGGAATATAATCGACCGCAGGTTCCCATGAGTTGCGCCATGTCCGCTGTTCGCCGAAATTGCCTATTCACCGCAGGGTTGATGTTGGTTTGCGTCATGGGTCTGGCTGGTCCCGTCTTGGGACAGGCTCGACGAACCGGCCCGGGAGGTGGACGCCCCGCTCCCGCTACCGTGCCCGATCCGGGCGCCCGCTATGGTCTCGACACCGGCTCGACACCGCTGTATTCGTCCAACGGTATCCCGCACGCCGAGGATGAAGGCAAGCTGGAATTCCGTTCTCGCGCGGTGCTGATCGAGGTGCCCACGGTGGTCACCGATCGCAGCGGCAAACATGTCACGGGGTTGGCCAAAGACGATTTCAAGGTTCTGGAGAACGGGAAAGAACAGAAGATCTCCGTGTTCGAGGAGATCACAGCCCAGAGTGCCAACAAGCTGGAGCTGGCCCAGAAGGTAAACGGCAACACCTACACCAATCTCACCGCCGGCGCCCAGCAGGTGCCGCGCACCCTGGTGATTGTCGTCCTGGATTCGGTGAACACGCCTTTCCTGGACCAGGCATACGGGCGTAAGCAACTGATCAAGTTTCTGGCTGACCGGCTTACCCCCGGACAACCCATTGAGGTGGCCTCGATTGGGCAGAGGGGACTGCGCAGCATCAGCGGATTGACCTATGATTCACAAAATGTCATCGCCGCTCTGAAAAAGGTTTCCGGAGAGCCGCCCGCCCTGCAGGGACTTGGTCCGGACGCGCAGGCGTCTGCCGCCGCCGCTCCGTTGTCCCCCTCGGGACTGTTGCCGCCTGCGGCGCTCTCTGCTACCGGAGATGGGACGGGCTCCGACCTGGCGCAGCGTTTTCAGCAGTTCGTGGACCAGGGGGAGGTCATCGAGGCGGCATTTCTTCAGAGCAACGCGATTGAGACCACGATGAGATCGTTTCTATCGATCGCCTTGTCGGTTTCGGGCGTGCCCGGAAGAAAAGCCCTCATCTGGGCCACCGCCGGCTTCCCCTTCTTTCTGGATTCGCCTTCCGCTCTTCCCGGCGCCAACCTTGGACCGCTTTACGAGCGAACTCTGCAAGCCCTCAACGACTCCGAAATTTCGGTTTATCCGGTGGATGTCCGCGGGCTGGTGAATTATTCCCCCAACGCGCAGGCCGACAACACTGGAGCTTTGACCGGGCCGCAGCAAACCCGGCAACTGATCAACCGGGGCTGGCTGCAGCAGTCACAGATCGGAACTTTGAAAGATTTTGCCGAGATGACCGGCGGACGGGCGTTCTACAACAGCAACGATGTGGCGCAAGGGTTCCGCCAGGCGGTGGAAGACTCTTCCGCTTACTATTTGTTGGGATATTACCTGGATAACCACAACGACAAACCCGGGTGGCGCAAGCTCAAGGTCACGGTTGACAAGAAGGATGCACAGGCGCGTTCCCGCACCGGCTTTTTGGTGACCAATACCACGTTAAATCCGGACGCCACGCACAACGCGGACGAGAAGTTCGCACTGACTTCTCCCTTCGATAGTACGGGCATTCCCCTCACCATTCAGGTCGGCGCTGCCACTGCCCAAGGCGACAAAAGGAAAGTCGAATTTGCCTATCATCTGCCGGCCGGCGGAGTGACCATCGAAGAGGGGAGCCACAACGAGTACAATCTCGACTTCATTGCTGAAGCTCGACAGAAAGACAAGCCGGTGGGACACTCCGGTCAACTGGCGCACGGATCGCTGACGCCGGAAGGGCTGACCAAAGTGAAAACGGACGGAATCTATTTCCGTACCTCGCTGGAACTGTCACCGGGGGACTATGAAGTGCGCTTTCTGGTGCGCGATAACCTCAGCGGACGAATTGGGACGGTCTCCACGCCTCTCACCGTCAATTAGCCCTGTAGACGGGCAGGGGTTCAGGTCCTCGGCCGCTCCGAAAAGTTAGCCCCTCGAACCTCAAACCGCGACCGCGGACTTTTGGAGGAATGCCTCAATTTCTTGAAGCTCGCGCGTTTCCAGCCGGAAATCCGCTGCCCGCACCATCTCACTGGCCTGTTCGGCTGACCGCATGCCGACGATGGCGCCGGTCACGACCGGGTCGCGCAGCGTCCATGCAACCGCCACTTCGCCGGGGGTGCGGCCGTGCCGGCTGCCGATCTGGCGCAAGATCTCGACCAACTGCAGATTGCGAGTAAGCAGCGGCTCCTGGAAGTTGATGGTGCGTGGCCGGAAGTCATCCCGGTGCAGCGACGCAATCCGCTCACGGGTCATTTTGCCGCTCAGCAGCCCCGATTTCATCGGCGAATACACGATGACCCCGATGTTGTGCGAGCGGCAGTAGGGCAGAACTTCCTTTTCAATGTCGCGCGTGACCAGGTTGTAATTCGGCTGCAAAGAGGTGACCGGTGCGATCCTCTCCACCCGTTTCATCTGCTCGACGTTGAAGTTAGAGACTCCAATCCACCGGACTTTGCCCTCTTTCTGGAGGTCGGCCATGGTTCGCCACCCTTCTTCGATTTCGGGCTCGGGGTCGGGCCAATGAATCTGGTAGAGATCAATCACATCCCGCTTCAGCCGGCGCATGCTGGCCTCCACTTCCCGCCGCACGGACTCCGTTTTCAGGCTGTGCGTGATCTCTCCCTTGTCGTCCCACACCATGCTGCTCTTGGTAAATACATAAGGGGGGTTCGAACGTCCCGCGATTGCTTTGCCGACAATCTCTTCAGAATGGCCCAGCCCGTAAACGGGAGCGGTGTCGATCCAGTTGACTCCGGCATCCAGCGCGCGATCAATCGCCGCCATCGAGTCTCGATCGTCCTGCGGGCCCCACGAGAAGGCCCAGTCGCCTCCTCCCATGGCCCAGGCTCCGATACCGATGGGTGTGATCTGCAAATCAGAGTTGCCGAGTTGACGAGTCTGCATAGGCTTTGGATGAACCAGCATCCGCGAAGATGCTCCTCAACGGGGACCAGCCAAATTGGCCATGGATTTTTTATGGACAGGCCCCGCCACCCGGAGTAATGTTCGCAAATCGGCCCTGTAAGATCTGGCTCACTTCGGGCTCGCGCAGTGAGCTTTCCGCTGGAACAAAATTCCAGCGGGCGTATTTGACCTCGGAAAAATTCACTTCCATGGAGGCAACATGTTTGCCACGCGTCTTTCCGTTGTGTCTCTGCTTACTCTGGTTCTGCTGGTTTCCGGTTCTGGTCAGGCACAGAACGTGTATGCCGACGATAACGCAGCCGCGAACACCGTCACCGGCTTCACCGTCTCTGGCCCCAGCCTTACCACTCCGACCACCTATCTCACCAACGGCGCCGGTCTTCCCGGGGTGTTCGCCGCCAATCACACCGCCGCGATTTCCTACGGCAGCTTTCCCAACTGTCTGTTCGTCTCCGACGCCAACAGTTCCAGTCCCTTTCCTACGGGAGATGTCGCGGCCTATATGATCGGCACCGGCGGGGTATTGACGCCGGTCGGCAATGCCTTCGACCCAACCAATACCTTTGGGGCGAACAAAGGAATTCCTCTCGCGTTGGACCGGCGTGTCGGATTCCCCTATCTTTTCGCGGCCTTTACGGGTGAAAACAAGATCGTGTTCTTCAAGGTCTCGCTGAATAACTGTTTGCCGTTCTACTCCTCCTCGACTCCCGCAACCGGCGTCTTCGGGGCACCGGTCGCGGGCATGGCAGTGTCACCCGCGGGACCCCACGTGCTCGTGGTCACCTATCAGGACGGCTCGCTACAGACCTTCAAAATCCTCGGCGGAACTCTGGCCCCAACCGGCCCGCCCGTCTCGTCCACCGGCTTCACTGCTCAAGGCGGCGCACCGGAAGGGGTGGATATCACGGCCAATGGCAAGTTCGCGATTTTCGGAGACCGGCAGACCATTGCCGAGGTCGAAGTCGCTCCGATTCTTCCCAGCGGATTGCTGGGTCCGACCGTCGACTATGGAGGTCCCGCGCTTGCATCCGGCGTCAATCTCGGTCCAGCGGCCGACTCCGAGAATGTCTGGCTCAGTCCCGGTCTCACCGGAGGTCTGTACTACGCCTACATCAGCAACAACGCATCGCGGCAAGTAACCACCGTAAAAGTGTCACCGCTTACCGGCGTAGTTACAACGATTCCCAGTACAAGTTGTACTGCCGGCTTCACCAATCCCACCAACCTCAACAATCCCACCGGATTCTTCTTGTCCGGAGGAATAGGCACTTTGGCCACCACCGGAACCGGCAGCGTAATCTACGTGGCGGAACTGGGCACGCCATCCTCCATCGCGGTGGTGAAGGTGCAAGCTTCCGGATGTACACGGGAAGCGCCCGGATCGCCCTATATCGACGCGGCCAGCAACGCGATGACTACGCTAAGCGTCTATCCGGCAAGAACGTTCTAAATGATTCAAGGCTCCGGAGCCGCTCCAGGACTGTTGGGGGCGGCTTCGGAACCAACCCGGCGCTGGAACCCGGTCCTCTGTATGGGTAGATAAAACCGCGGTACAGTTCTGAGATTTTGTGGGGTTACTCCTCCGGTTGCGGACTGCCGTTCTGGCATCTCACTATCAGGGCAGCCATCGCAGGCGCGATCGTGGGCTGGGATCCAGAATCACCAACTCCGGCGTGCCTCGCATCAGGCCAGTCGCAGAGAGCACAGACAATCCGCGGTCTACCGCCGGTCTGAAGTTCGTCTCCAGTATCTGGTTGTCTTTCAGAATGCCCATCCAGATGAAATAAGGGCCGTCCGTGCGAACCGGCAGTTGCGGAAAGTTGTTGGCGACGTCCAGTGAAACGAGAATCCCGGCATCGCGCGCTCCCGCGTTTCGATAGCTTGCGAACACGGATTCGCTTGCCTGGGAGAATTTCTCGATGCTGTCCGGCTTCAGCGCAAAGATCTGTGCGACCACAACTCCTTGGGCGCCGCCAGGCTCGGTCACCGGATCGACTGCCGGCAGAATCGGAATCCCGCGATCCGGAGTCAGGGGGCGAAGCAGCATCACGTTGTCGGAATCGACGATCAGATGATTAAGCGTGTCGCGATGCTCCGCCCACAGCGGGCCGTAGTAGAACGCGGCGTTGGCCACAGCGCGATCGTCGAGGGTGTGGAAGCCGCGTATCCACGTGAATCCGTTCGAGTGATCTCGCTCAAAAAACGATCCCGCCGCAATCGCTCCCAGTTGCTGGAAGGCCTCGGGAAAGTAGCTTTCAAAATATTGGGCGAAGTGAACGCGCTCTCCTTCTTTGACTGTATAGCGGCGTAACTCGATGGCCTGAAAGTTCCGCAGGTTTGGATCGTGTTGCACGGCAGCGGAGTTGGCCGCGCGTGGCTCCTGTGCAACCGCAAAATTCCACAGCGAGAGCAAACAGAGAATTCCTAACCTGAATTGCGCCATACCCTACCTTCGGTCCTTAAAAAATCGATCGTCGCCGGGCTGGCGTGATTGCGCCTTGGCGGATTCCCCATTGACGCGCGTCTGGTCCGTAACCCAGTTCACTTCCCAAGTCTTTCCTCCATCGGTGGAGAACGATTGTTCGAAGTGCGCGGAGTTGGGCGTGATATCGGACCAGATGTAGCGCACGAAAATCGTTCTGCCGTTGTAGCTCTCCTGGTCAAAGAACTCCCCGCGGCCATTCTTGAACTCGCCGATCGTGGGCAGGCCCAGGACGCCATCCTTGCCGTTGGCCCAGTAAATGCTCCATTGGCGCGATTGAGGATTGTAGAGTCGAAGCGTGAGGCCTTCGACGTGTCCCGATGGGCCGTCGGTCTCGAATTCTTCGAAGTTCGCGCGGCCATTCCAGACCTTTCGGGTCACTGAGCTGCCTTCGAATTCCTGCCATGTCGTGGAACCGGTCAAGGGATGCAGGAGACGCTTCAAATGAATCCGCCAACTCCCGATTTCGAAATCAAAATCGTGCTGCCCGTCGTGCTGCACGCTGGTTGCGGGCGCGTTGGATTTTGTGGCGGCGTCGGTTTGCGCGAGCAGAGACAAGCCAAGCATAAGAACAATACCCATCGTGGTGAGAATCGGGCCCCGTCTCCATGACTGCATCTTTTTGTTCATTCCACGCCTCCTGCGGTGATCCCGATCTGGGTTTTCCGCCTGGTTCTAGCCTGCCTGAATGCGTGGTATTGTTAAAGCACCAGTTTCTGTGCCATTGGTAATACCACTTTCGAGAAAGAAAGGATCGCTGTCGAGGCAGGTCTATGTTGGCCTGCGGGCAGCGATTCTGGCTGGAAGTTTCCAGAGCGGCGAGAAGCTGCCATCCACAAGGGATCTGGCGGAGCAGCTCGGGATTTCTCGGACCGTCGTGCTGCTGGCTTACGATCAATTGCTTGCCGAGGGGTTCGCCCGGGGTCGCGCAGGATCGGGAACCTACGTGTCCAGCGGTATAGGAAAACGCCGCCTCGCCCCCTCAGCTACCGCCGCCAGCTTTCGCCTTGCTTCGTATGGATCCTCGGCTGCGGCCGCATGGTCAACGGTCAACTTTCCCAGCCGCAGGACGCGCGCTTTGCCCTATGACTTTGCGTACGGGCGCAGCGATGTCGAAATTTTTCCATTCGAAATGTGGCGGCGCATCCTCCTCCGCTGTGCGCGGAAAGCCCCAGTCCGTGGATTGGATTACGGCCCTGCCGCGGGGCACCTTGCCTTGCGAGAAGCGATTTGCAACCACTTGCGCCGGTCTCGCGCCGTCGCCTGCGACCCCTCGCAGGTCATAGTGGTCAACGGTTCGCAACAGGCGCTTGACCTGATTGCCCGGGTGCTGATTGAACCCGGTGATCGTGTCGCGATCGAGGATCCTGGGTACCAGGGCACACGCGAGGTGCTTCGCGCCGCGGGCGCGCGAGTGCTCCCCGTGGGAGTGGATCGCGAGGGATTGGATCCAAGCCAACTGCCGAATGCGCGCATTGCATTCGTTACGCCCTCCCACCAGTTTCCCACGGGAGCCGTGCTTCCGCTGGCCAGGCGAGTGGCTCTTCTGGAGTGGGCCCAACGCCGGAACGCCGTGGTGGTCGAGGACGATTATGACGGGGAGTTCCGTTATGAGTGCCAAGCACTCGAGTCCTTACAAGGTCTGGATCGCGCAGGCCGCGTCATCTACATCGGCACATTCTCTCGCACAGTTTTTTCGTCGCTGCGCATCGGCTATTTGATTCCGCCCACCAGCCTGGTGCAGGCGTTCACCGCTGCAAAATGGCTGTGTGACCGGCACACCGCCACCCTGGAGCAGGAAGCCCTGGCTGAATTCATTACGGGGGGCATGTACGAACGCTTTCTGCGTCGCGTACGGCGCAGGAATGCGCGGCGCCGGGAGGCTCTTCTCCAGGCCATCAGTGCTCATTTGGACCAGCGGGTCGAAGTGACCGGAGACGGCGCAGGCGCCCACGTGGTGCTGTGGCCGAAGCGCCGCGTCCACGAACAGGAGATGATCGCGGCGGCGGCAGAGCGCGGTGTCGGCATCTATGGAGTTTCCCCTTATTTTCTGACGCAGCCATCCCCGGCGGGTTTCCTGCTGGGCTACTCGCGTATGAGCGAGCGGGAAATTCGGGAGGGAATCCGTCGAATCGGCGAAGTCCTCTGACCACCTTAACTCGCATCGCGAATTCACCCGGCGATGGCGGTCTCACCGTCGGTGCATTACAATTTCGCCGGATATGACCCAGCGTCAGATGAAGAAAGGGAAGTCTCCCACCCGGCAATCCGCCGTCTCCCGCAAGCCCAGTCCCAAAGACGTGGACGCCTATATGGCGGGCCTTCCAGAAGACTCACGCGACGCTCTGGAAAAGATGCGCCAGGCGATTCGGTCGGTGGTCCCGCCGGAGGCGGTTGAAACCATCAGCTACGGCATTCCCGCTTTCAAACACAAGAAGGTGCTGGTGTGGTTCGCCGCTTTCGCCCACCATTGCAGCTTGTTTCCTACGGCCGAAGTCATCGTGCAGTTCCAGGATGAACTCAAACGCTATTCCCCATCCAAGGGTACGGTTCACTTTCCAAACGGCAAACCGATTCCCACGGGCCTGATCAAGAAAATGGTCAAGGCGCGGGTGGTGCGGGCCGAAAGCCGGCTCCGCTAATGGTCATCGGTGCGCTCGCTGCTCCAGCCACTGGCGCCAGCTCTCAGGCAGAGCCGGAACCTTGACCGCGCGCTCCAGCAGAGCGTCGTTGCCGTGGCGATCGGTATAGAGGGCGGTGATGTCCGAGACGGCGACCTTATTCTCGTCTCGCTGGGTGAATGCCATGGGCGACTCTGCGGCGACCTCGCCTTCCTCGACGACGGAAAAATAGAATCCGGATTTCTTGCTCGCCAGAAAGCGCTTGATCATGTCATCGCGGTTAAACTTTAGGGCCAGCTTGTAGCATGGCATGCGTGGCTGCGCCACCCGCAGCAGCGCCGTTCCGACCCGCAGTTCGTCCCCGATGTTGAGCTCGGACTCGAGCAATCCTTCTGTCGTCAGGTTTTCGCCGAACATCCCGTAAGGCAGGTCGATCCCCAATTCGTGCCGCCAGAAATCGAAGTGCTCGAGGGGATAGCCATAGACCGCCTTATAAGGGCCACCATGCACCGACAGATCCGCCTGGCGATCGCCATCGAGGTTGAGCGTTCTGACGGCAACCGTGCCTTGCACCGGCTCTTTGAAGATGCCGGTGGAGACGGTCATGCCCTTGTAGTGAACTTCACGCGGCAATCCCACGTTCACGGAAACAACTCGCATTGGCTCCCGCTTTCTGACTAGCTTTCGCCCAGTCGCCGGCGCAATTCCGCGAACTGCTCGCCAAGGTCCTGCACCGCGCGGCGGAGTTCAGCCACTTCTTCTTGCAGTTGGATGAAACGATCGTCGCGAGGATTCTCCGCGGGCGCGACCGGGGCCGGGAGGTGTTCGGGCTCCGGCGAGAACAGTTGTGCATAGCGAACTTCTTTGGTTCCAGGCTGCCGCGGCAGAACCATCGCCAGTGGAGGTTCCCGTTTGCTCAACCGCTGCAGCGTTGCGTTCACGTCATCCAGTTCGGCGAAGCGGTACATGCGTTCGGTTCGTCCGCGCAATTCGCCGGGGGTTTGAGGCCCGCGCAGCAGCAGCACGCACAGCACGGCGATCTCGCGCCGGTCGAAATTGTAAACTTCCTGCAGCCGGTGCTCGTACTTCGTGACCCGGCTGTCCGCGCCCCGGGCGGGGCCCGCGAAGCCTCGGTCCTGCAAGCCGTTGAGGGCCTGGCGTACGCCGTCTTCATCCAGCTCCATCACCGGGTCGCGATTGTTTTTCTGATTGCACGCGTTCAGCAGCGCATTGAGCGACAGCGGATAGTAATCGGGCGTAGTGATGTCTTTCTCGATCAGCGCGCCCAGGACCCGCGCCTCCACTGGCGTAAGCGCTAGCGGCAAGCGGCTACTGCCCTCCGGCAATCTTGGCCAGTTGACTGAGGTGGTTGAGATCGTGTCCGCCCATGGTTTCCAGCAGGTTGCGATACTCCATGGCGCCACGCTCGGGATGGGTCAAGGGCTTCGACATGACCTCCGGCTTCAGCGAGCGGATCAGCCCCAGGTTCCAGTTGCGCAGCGCCGTGAACGTCTCCAGGGCGGTGCGGGCATCGTAACAGTCATAGCTGAGCGCCCACTTTTCCTGATCGAAGGGCTGAATGGTGTGATGGTCGTCGGCCAGCGCCTGCCGCAAGCGAAAGGAAAAAGCCACCTCGCAATCGGCCAGATGACACAGGACCTGCTTGGCCGACCACTTGCCGGGAGCGTAGCTGCGGCCGAGCCCGGATTCGCCCAGAGTATCGTAATACGATCTCAGTTTCGCCGCCGTCTCGCCGGCGACCTGGACCGGGTCCCGGTCCCCTAGAAAAGCAGCATATGGATTCAGCATCCGCTTATTGTAAAGTAGCGGCCGTAGCGACAGCCGGATCGGCTGTCCCCGGGAACGCAGCTACGCAGGGAGCTGTGACGCCGGTCACTTGCTCAAGCCGCCGGCAGGCATACCATCGTTTCATGCGAGGCAGTTTCACCCGCCGCAGCCTGCGCGCTCTCGACTGGCTCGCTGCCCGGTTCAATCGCAAGCCTGAAGCTCTGCCCGCGCACCAGCTTACCGGACGCCGGGGGGAGGAGGACGCCTACTTCTATTTGCGGCGCAAAGGTTACATGATGGTGGCCCGCAACTATCGCACGCCACGCCGCCGCGGAGAAATCGATTTGATCGGCTGGGACAAAGGCGTTCTCTGCTTCATTGAGGTCAAGACCCGGACTTCGCGCGAGGTGAAGCCGGCCGAGGCTGCGGTAGACCATGCCAAGCGGCGCAAGTTGGGAGGCGTGGCGCAGGAATTCATGCGGCACCTGCCGCTTCCCTGTAGCTGGCGTTTCGATGTAGTCAGCGTTTATTATGACCGCGACGCCAGCCATGCGGATTTCGAGCTGTTCCAGAATGCTTTTTCCGTGTCCTAAAATGAGAGGCTGTCTCGCCATCGCGGAAAGGAATGATCCTTGCCAGAGCTAAGGAAAGATCCCATCGTTGGACGCTGGGTCATCATCTCGACGGATCGCGCTAAGCGTCCGACCGACTTCATGCGGGAAGCTGTCAAAATCAGGGGCGGATTCTGTCCCTTCTGCTATGGCAACGAGAGCAAGACGCCCCCCGAAATCCAGGCCTATCGTCCCAGTAACAACGGCACTGCCAGCCAGCGTGACACACCCGGCTGGACCGTGCGCGTGGTGCCGAACAAGTTCCCGGCGCTGGGCATCGAGGGCAACCTGAACCGCCAGGCCGAAGGAATGTTCGACAAGATGAACGGCATCGGCGCCCATGAAGTCATCATCGAGACCCCGGACCACGATAAGACCCTGGCCACACTTCCGCCCAAGCGCATCGAAGACGTGCTGTGGACCTTTCGCGACCGCATCCTCGACCTGAAGAAAGATAAACGCTTCAAGTACATCCTGATTTTCAAGAACCACGGCGAAGCCGCCGGGGCATCGTTGGAACACGCCCACTCGCAGCTGATCGCGCTGCCCATTCTTCCCATCTACGTGGTCGAGGAACTCCAGGGCGCCAAGCAGTACTACATTTATAAAGAGCGCTGCGTTTTCTGCGACATCATTCGCCAGGAGCTGGACTCCGCCGTCCGAGTCGTGGCCGAGAACGAGAGCTTCCTTACGCTGGCCCCCTATGCGCCGCGCTTTCCGTTCGAGACCTGGATCTTGCCCAAGCAGCACGAGTCGGCATTCGAGAACTCGTCGTCACACATGTTCCAGAACCTCGCCTCAGCTTTGAAGAATCTGCTGATGAAGGCCGACCGCGTGCTGGATAATCCTCCCTACAACCTTGTCATTCACAGTTCCCCGGTACAAGACTCGCAGAACGACCACTATCATTGGCACATCGAGTTCATGCCGAAGCTGACCAAGACCGCCGGCTTCGAGTGGGGCACAGGTTTCTACATCAACCCCACTCCGCCAGAAGAGGCCGCGAAATTCCTGCGTGAGGCGAGTGTGGAGGAGCCGGTGCCGGTGGCGGGATAAGTTAGCGACATTTGCAGTCTGTAACCAGGCTGTTCTCGATAAGGCGGCCGGTGCGGACTTTTGTTGCCCGGTGACAGGGCCCGCTGACGGGAGTACATCCCGGTTACGCTCAAAGTGGCTCGGCGGGCAGGTTGTGCGGCGAACAGACGGCGCAAGCTTGTGAAAACGCCTGGTTGCGACAGCTAGCTTCCGGATTGCCGCCACTGTAACCGAATTGGGCTTTGCCGATGCACAACGGGATTAGTGCATGGCTCCTAAAATGATTTTCTGCGCACGCCAATTTAAGAGCTCCGCGACGTACAACTCATTCTCCGAAGGGCAAGCGATCTCGTGAATCCAGCCGAACTGGCCTAACTGTTTCCCTGTCTTGCCGAACACGCCAAGAAGCTTTCCATCCAGGCTCAGCTTGTAAATCCTTCCCGGAAACGCATCAGAACTGAACAGCACTTGATGGGGCGGCGGCGTGATGCAAATGGCCCAAGGAGAACCTGGCGTTCTCGAACCAGAGGGATGGTCGGTTTTGTTGCCGATCGCGGGTCTTGCATCTGGCGAAACGGGGACATCGATGACGATCTGACGGAGAAATTTACCAGTTGGATCGAATACTTGTATGCGATGGTTCCCACGGTCTGCAACATAAATATTGTCGCTCGCGTCAACCGCAATGCTGTGCGGAGTGTCGAATTGACCGGGTTTGTCCCCGGGTTCGCCCCACGACTTCAGCCAATTGCCCTCTTTATCGATTTTGGCAATCCTTGAATTGACATAGCCGTCACTAATATAGGTATTCCCTGCGGAATCCCAAGCCACATCCGTGACCTGTCTGAATAATCCATCTTCGGGGGGCAGAGGCGGTTTAACTTCTTTCAGCGGCCCAGTCCCATCGTCTGACGCCTCCTGCTTGCGACCGAAAACCATGGAAACTCGTCCTTCGGGAGTAAATTTGACGACAACATCGGAACCCTTGTCGGTGACCCAGATGTTGTCTTGCGGATCAATTTTGACGGTGTGTGCGTAGGACCATGCATAGAGGTTGTGACCGATCTCCCGCAGAAATTTCCCATCCGCGCCAAATTCCAGTAGCTGCGCCGCGGCCGCACCATAGGCGGGACCAGTTGTGTTGCCGCGAGAGAATACGAAGATGTGGCCTTTCGAGTTCACCGCGACGCCGGTAACTTCGCCGAAATAGAGGTCGGCTGGCAGGTGCAAGAAATCGGGCACCGAGCGATACTGAATTTCGGGCACGGCAGGCGTTTGTGCAGAAAGCGAACAGGTCTGATGCGCGATAGCCAACAAAAGGAGCATCGTCGAGCGCTTCATTTCCACTCCAATCTTCGTGACCCGGTTCAGGAATCGGATTTTGAAACATCCTGCAGAACCAACCAAACGAATCGTGGTCCAATATAGCGCACATAGGCCAATTCGGCTGGTCGGCAACTCGGAAATTGTTGGTGCGCGCCTAGCTAATCGATCTGAATTGGTGAGAAATCGACATTTCATTCAAAACCACCGGTCGCAGGAACCCCTTGCCGTTAACGGGTGAAGAGACGGCGCAAGCTTGTGAAAACGCCTGGATTCAGAAGTTGACGACCACCGCTTACGGCTGTTGCCAGTTCGGGATCGCCTATAATCCGGGCTAAGGTGGCCGAACCAACCAAACCTCGACTCCTTACGAGTAGATTCACCGCTGCAATTGGTGTGATCTTGACCGGGTACATTGCAGCATTGACGCTACGTTCCGCCTTTTGGCAAGCTCCTCATCACTCTTACTGGCTTCTTCCGCTAGAACACGTCCTGCCTTCGCGGGCGGTGCTGACGGTTAATGTGGCCATGTACGCCTGGATTTTTTGGCTGTGCATTGTTTTTCCGAGGGCTCTTTCGGGAAAGGAGCGCGTTCTCGTTCTAGGGTGGGTTCCTGGCCTCCTACTGAGTCCCGTTCAGGGCATCGTGTCAGTACCGCTTGCCGTAGCCATTCAATACTTCAAAGCCGTCACCATTTTGGTCGCGTTCATTGCTGCCGTCATTATCCTTGTCGAAGGGCCGAGCGGCGGCACCACTGCTTCTGATGAAACTGCCCCTCAATCGTTGCCGTAATTCGCTCAAAGTGCCTCCGGGCGGGCGAACTGGGGCGGCGGGGGTTTTGCGTGTAATGGCCTGTTCTCAGAAGTTGGGCTGAGCTGCTACGCTTTCGCGTCAATGCTCCCGCAGGCACTAGCGCACCGAGAGACTCTGGTGGAGGCGGCCATCTCCATCGTCGTTGGGCTGGCGGTGTTCTGGTGATTTATGCCTCTCGTAAAGGCCGGACAGACAGATTCGTGGCCCGAAACGATGCACAATATCCGATGGTCGGGAATATCGTTGGGCGCGAATCGTTTCGTCAGGGCACCACACGGATCGGCGCAACCTGCATCGGTGGTGCTGATGTCGGACTCGGCCCGCTAGGAGCAACGAGTTGGACTTTCCCTACTCAAATTCTCTGTTTGGACTTCGTCTTGTTCGGGCACCTCTCGTCGGCTAAGGAAACTCTGCGAGAGCCTGCTGAATAAGCGCCACCTGCGGGTTCCCGCCGCAAGCGTAGCGATACACGTAGGTGGGTGGAACGGTTGGTGGATACACATCCGCGAAGACCGCCTCCGTAGCAACGACTCGCGGCCACGGCTCGCCAGAAAACCAACCCACGAATGGACCGCCGTTTTCAAACTCGACGAACCTCCCCATCCAGGCGTCGTAGTTCATCAGCGTCGCGCCCGCCGGCGGTTCCGCGCCCGCCGGAGTGCTCGTGTCGAGAATCGTCGCTCCGTTCTGAAACACCGGTTCTTGTCCGTTATTAAAGTCGGCCGAATAGCCTAGAAAGTCCCACACTGCCTGCCCGTTCCACGCCGGGTTGTACTGCAGGGAACCGACCCAGCCCGTCGCTTCACCGATCCGATGGTCCAGAACGACCACTGCATAGTCGTTCGCCATCAAGTCCAGCCGTGAATCGAACTCAAAATATTCCAAGTCCCGCCACGCATAGATCGTCTGTGCATACGCCGTATCGAACGGCGCGACCCCATTGCAGTAGCTCGGCGTGAATACCAGCCAGTCCGTTAGCTGCCCCGGATGCCAGCCCACGATGCGGCTGGATGTCAGCATATGGCGGGGCCCTACCATCACGCCGCTTGCCGCGACGAAGCTTCCATCCGGGAACCTTCCCGAAGTGACACGCCCGAATGCCGACCACGGAAACACCGGATCGTAATAGGAATACCGATTGTCATCTACACTGAATGGGCGGTCCGGGAACACGCCATGGCGCAGATGCATGCTCTCGTTCGCCTTGCGCTGCGGGCGCGCTCGAAACGCCAACGTTTCCGGATGGTGCCCGGCCGTATATACATGTGGTTGCGCGCGCAAATATTCCGACGAAGCCGCCCGAAATTCGGGTTTGGGTGGAACGTGCGCGCGGCTCGAAGTCCGGGCTCCCTGTTCACGAAGCGCCGCTATCTCTTCTTGCTTCAGCGGATTTCCAAACACTGGATTCATCGTCGTCTCTCTCTCCGTATCCGTTTTAACTGTGACGTGCCCGCCACGAACGTTTCATGCGCTGTTGCCAGTCCCCGGAGTATCCGTTGGCACGTTGCACTTATAGCCCGCTAACGTACCATCGTTTCGCAAACGAGGGCAACCATCCCGTATCGCTGGGAACCGTCTCGGGTGGGCGCCCCAACTTTTCTAAGCTGCTGAAAGGTGGGGAGACGAGGAAACAGGATTCTGTGGGCCCCTAAACAGAAGGCCGCGCACTAGGGGTGGGGCAATTTCCCCTATGTTTGGTTGGTGTACAGACTGAGTGAAAACCAAGCCGGTTCGGTTGAAATGTAAATTCAACATCCTCATAGCCCTCGAAACCCGTCGGCCCAACCCACCCTAAAAAGGCGAACAGAAAGCGCACGCTTGTGAGAACGCCTGATTCCGTCATCCTGGAACTAAACTGGTCTTGTCGGTGTCTTGACATTGTTGAGTCTCGCTGGAAGCAGACCTATGCGCCTAACCGCACTTGCAGCCGCCCTCCTTGCCATATTCCTCATCTCGCAAGACAGCTACTTTCCCAGCGGTGCGTTGAGCGATTACGACAAGTCCGACAGCTTCAAGGCACGTTGGTACTCTGAACAGTTGAGGGCACTCGACGAGCCTTCTTTATTGAAAGAGGCCAAGGACTCGGGGCTCCAGTCGTATAGATTCGTCTGGTTGCGAACCTTCCATCATCCTTTGGCCGTGCGTCTTGACATCATGTCTGATGGCAGGGGGAAGCTCACGGTGAAAATCGCGAACGGAACGGGTGGTTATAAACCCGGAACACTCATCGAAAACACCACTGCCTCAGTTACGCAGCAGCAGACGGGTAAGTTCTTGGAACAGGTCAGGGATGCTCGATTTTGGGAACTGCCGAGCTTTGAAAAGACATCCGGCCGCGACGGTGCTGAGTGGATTATCGAGGGCGTGAAGAATGGAAAATACCACGTCGTGAATCGGTGGACACCCAGTGAAGGTCCGGTTCATGAACTTGGGATGACACTTGCCTGCAACCTTGCACAACTGAAAATTCCCGAAGACGAGTTGTACTAGTCGAAGGTTGACGCAAAATCGCCATTTCACTCAAAACCCGATCAGCCACGAGAGTCCGTCCAGAATTTCCTGCTTGCGCTAGTATGCCGCACTCATCCGGGCAGCCCGACGCCGACATCGTTGTGATCCCTGGCCCAGCCAAGCATCTGAGGCCCTAAATCGCATTCCACACAACCCACATAGGGTCGCCTTCGCCGAACGTCTTGATTTCGACAGCCCGAGTGCTATCCGTAGCGTTCCGTCCAAATAGATGAAAATAGGGATGTTAATATTACTGGCCACGCCTTCGGCTTGCCCTGAAATCCTGAGGCGCTCACCTTGACGTAAAGAAAATCTAAAAAATCTCTTGCGTGCAGTGTTGTAGTTATGTATAACACTAAATCAACGGGATCACTCTCTCAATTGCGGAGGGCCTTCTCGGAAAACACTCAGGAGGATAAAACATGAAATCGCTCGCTCGCATTCTGTTTGTAGTTCTCGTGTCCCTTTCACTCTCCGTCTTCGCGCAGTCCGATACTCCGGCGGCGCCAAAATCGGACGCGCAAAAATCGTTCGACAGCATGAAAGGTCTGGCAGGAAACTGGGAGGGCCACGTCACCATGAATCCGCCGATCCAGGGTCACGATAAGGCGGACATGCATGTCTCCATGAAGGTCACATCCCGAGGCAACGCGCTGGTCCACGAAATGCAGGAATTGAATACTCCTCTTGACGCCGAGAAATACGATCACCCGGTCACCATGCTTTATCTCGACAATGGCCAACTCACGCTGGTGCACTATTGCGACGCGGGGAACCGGCCGCGCATGACCGGCAAAGTCTCCCCCGACGGAAAGCAGGTCGAGTTCGATTTCGTCGATCTTTCCGGCAGCAATGCGCACGGGCATATGTACCACGCCGTTTTCACCAGGGTTGACGCCAACCACCATATCGAAGACTGGACCTACATGATGCCGGGGGACAAGCCGATGCACGCCCGCATGGAGCTGCAGCGCGTACAGTGATCGGGAGCGTATCGAAAGCCAACTGGACACCAGGATGGATCTTCAATTCAACGACGGGCAGCCGATCTACCGCCAACTGCGGGACCGAGTGGTGGCGATGATACTCGACGGCGTACTTAAAGAGGGCGATGCGCTGCCTTCGGTGCGTAACGTCGCCGCCGAGTATCGCGTCAACCCCCTGACGGTACTGAAGAGTTACCAGGAACTGGTGGACGAAGATCTGGTTGAAAAACGGCGAGGCTTGGGTATGTTCGTGAAAGATGGCGCCCGCAAGGCACTGCTGCAAGGCGAGCGGCAGAAGTTCGTTGACGAAGAGTGGCCGCGGATTTTCGCTCGCATCCGCCGCCTTGGACTCGATCCCGAAGAGCTGCTGAAGAGCAACAGCAACGCGCCCGCACCAGAAGAAAAGGAGAAGCACTGACGCCATGGCACTCATAGAAGCGCACGGCCTGCGGAAGTCGTACGGCGAAACCGTCGCGCTCGATGGTCTGAATTTGCAGGTGGAAGAAGGCCGCATCCTGGGCCTGATCGGTCCTAACGGTGCGGGTAAAACGACGGCCCTCTACGCGATGCTCGGCCTGATTCCATACGATGGGCAATTGCGAGTGGCGGGACGCGATCCGTGGAGCCAGCGCGATCAGCTTATGCGCGACGTTTGCTTCATCGCCGACGTCGCTGTCCTTCCGCGCTGGATGCGAGTTTCGCAGGCGATGGATTTTGTTGCCGGCGTGCATCCCCGATTCGACCGGGCCAAGGCCGAAGGCTTTCTCGCCAAGACCACGATTAAGCGGACGAGCAAGGTGAGGGAATTGTCGAAAGGCATGGTAACCCAGCTTCATCTCGCGCTGGTGATGGCGATTGACGCGAAGTTGCTGGTGCTGGATGAGCCAACGCTGGGCCTCGATATTCTCTTTCGCAAGCAGTTTTACGATTCGCTGCTGAACGACTACTTCGACGGCAATCGCACGATTCTGGTCACCACGCATCAGGTAGAAGAGGTGCAGACCATCCTCAGCGATCTCATGTTTATCGATCGCGGACGCATTGTGCTCAGTTGCAGCATGGAACAGTTCGAGGCCCGCTACGCCGAATTGATTGCGCGCCCTGAGCAGGTGGATGCAGCGCGCGCACTCCGGCCGCTTCACGAACGGCAGGCGATTGGCCGGACCGTATTTCTATTCGACGGCGTAAACCGGCAGCAGCTTGCCGCTTTTGGTGAAGTGCGCACGCCAAGCATTGCGGACCTGTTTGTCGCAGTCATCGGGAACAACGCCGCCGCGGCACCAGGAGTCGCACGATGAATACTCAATCGAATACCTTGGGAGATTCCGCTGTGCCATCGCAAAGCGTCGGCGCTGCCGCCACGCCGCCCAGTCAAGCTTTCTACTGGTCGGTGCGCCGCGAACTCTGGGAGTACCGATCCATCTACATGGCGCCGCTTGTGGTTGCGGCGGTTGCCTTCGTCGCTTTTTGCCTGAGCGCCAGCGCGGGCATTTGGGTCCAGCCCCTGCGTCTGGATTCCGCCCATTTCCAGAGTCCCTACGATATGCTCGCCGGCCTGATGATGGGCACCGGAATCATCCTGACCGTCTTCTATTGTCTCGATGCGCTTCACGGTGAGCGGCGCGATCGCAGCATCCTGTTCTGGAAATCCATGCCGGTTTCCGACACGACTACGGTCTTGGCGAAGGCCAGCATTCCGCTGATCGTCTTGCCCGCGATTGTCATTGCGGTCACTGTAGTGACGCAGTTGCTGATGTTGCTGGTCAGCAGCCTGATTGTTCCTGCGAGCGGGGGAAGCGTGGCGGCGCTTTGGAGCAACCTATCGTTTTTCCAGATGTCGTTCTTGCTCGCTTACCACATTGTCACCGCACACGTATTGTGGGCGGCGCCGGTGTATTGCTGGTTTCTACTGGTTTCCGGCTGGGCAAAGCGCGCGGTCTTCGTATGGGCAGTGTTGCCGGTGTTCGTCATCGGTGGAATTGAACGAATCCTCGGTCATACCCCACGCATAGCCTTCTACGTCGCGCGCCGCTTCATTGGCGATGTGCCGAATGCCGTCGCACCCGCGCACGACATGTTTCCGACGAATCCCATGACGCACATTACTCCCGGTGCGTTCTTCGGTAGTCCGAGCCTGTGGATCGGTCTGGCGATTGCCGCCGCGTTCCTTGCCGCTGCGGTCCGCCTCAGGCGATATCAAGGGCCAATTTAAATTGCCCGCGCTGTTTCTCTTATCCGAAGCCAGTGCCGTTACGAGTCCCTCATGAAGAACCGCGCAGAAGTGTCACCCCAAGCGAAAGCCAGAATCGCCGGATTGCTTTATTTGATCGTGATCTTAGGCGGACTGTTTGCCGAGATCCTGGTTCGCGGCCGGTTGGTGGTTTCCGGCGACGCCGCAGCCACGGCGCACAACATCCTGGAACACCAGCTTCTTTACCGTTCGGGCTTTGCGGCCGAGGTCTTCTATTGCGCCTGCAACGTCCCGCTGGCACTTATTTTTTACGATTTGTTCAAGGTCGTGAACCGGGGCGCCACCTTGCTGGTCGTATTCTTCTCGCTGGTCGGTACCGCCATCGAGAGTGTCAGCTTGTTACTGCATTTCGCGCCCCTGGTCCTGCTGGGCGGCGGAGCAGCCCTGGCGGGGCTGCAAACCGGCCTGCTCCAATCCTTGGCCTACACCTCGTTGCGGCTGTTCGAATATGGTTTTGCGATTGCGCTGGTATTTTTCGGGTTCTTCTGCCTCTCGATGGCTTACTTGATCTTCCGCTCCAGCTTTCTGCCTCGATTTCTGGGGGCGCTGCTGGCGATCGAAGGAACGTTGTATCTGGTCAATAGCTTCGCGAATTTTCTTTCGCCTGCAGTCGCGGCTCATGTGTTCCCGTTCCTGATGGTTTCGGGTTTGGCGGAAGTGTCGTTCTGCCTGTGGCTCCTGGTGATGGGCGTAAATGTTCCCCGATGGCGTCAGCAAGCGGCTGAGTGCTGTTGACGGAAGTGAGGACTTCAGTACTCCAGCCACTGAGAGAGCGCCGCGACTTCAAGCAGGCTTCCCCCTAAATTGCCATTGAAGCCCCCTACTGCGAGGGGTAGACTGGCCAGAGTCTCTGCCGAACCCCTTACGCGGAGACAGGGGGACTCCAAATGAGCGCAACGTATCGACGGCCGGCCCGCTTAGTGGTTCTGATTGCCTCCCTGCTCGCAACCTGCGGGTGTTCGCAGTTGCACGAGATTTTTGCCGCCCGGCCCAGCCAGAACATGCCCGCCTATAAGCCGGTAAGTGTGCAGTTTCAGCAGCAGAACTGGACCGGCGACAAGCGCGATTGGTTCTATCATTCGCCGCAAGGGACCGAGTTGCTCCCCTACAAATGGTTTTTGGCGTTGGAGCAGCCAAAAATTCAGTTCTTCGGCGCGGTACCTAAGTTCTCCGATAGCGTTTACCTGGCGCGCTTCGGCTTCCTGCCGGATGCAGTAGGACCGCAGAATCCGGATGGTCTGCCGGTAGGCTTTGCCAAAGACAGCATCGTCGATCCTAATAGCGGACAGAAGTTAGACGTGGTGGGCCTGAGTTGTGCGGCGTGCCACACGGGACAGTTAGAGTACCAGGGGAAAGGTATCCGTGTGGATGGGGGATCAGCCTCCGTAGATTTGGCGTCGTTCCAGACGGAACTCGGTTATGCAGTAGCTTTCGCCGATAAGATACCGGGACGGTTTGATCGCTTCGCACGGGGCGTGCTCGGCGACAACGCCTCCGACGAGGACAAGAAACAGTTACGCCGGCAACTGGACGCTTTCCTCAAGTCGGGACTCGCGGAAAAGGATCTGGCGCAGTCGGGCAAGCTGTACGAGGCCGCGGGAGGTTTTGGGCGGACGGACGCGCTGGGCCGGATTGGCAACTTCGTCTTTGGGACTGAGTTGGACAATGCGAATCTGCGCAGGGCCAACGCTCCGGCGAACTTCCCGCCCATCTGGGATACGAGCTGGTTCGGATGGGTGCAGTACAATGCCTCGATTCAGCAGCCGATGGTAAGAAATATCGGAGAAGCGTTGGGAGTCCGCGCGCGAGTGGATCTTACTGACCCGGACAAGCTCTATCAATCCACGGTCAATGTAAAAGGTCTATGGGAGATGGAGAGTCTACTTGCCGGGCAGACCGCATTTACCGGATTGAAGCCTCCGGCATGGCCGGCGGATATCCTGGGACCTATCGATCCAGCCAAGGCCCGACGGGGGGCCGGCCTATACCAGCAGCACTGTCAGCATTGCCATTTGCCGCCGATTGGCTCGACGGATCTGCAGGATCCGCAGTATTGGGAAGATGGTCTGGCGGGAAAGCGTTTCCTGAAACTGAATGTAATTCCCCTGGAGGAGATTGGCACCGACCCACGCGAAGCGACGGATTGGAACTCCAGGAGGGCCGTAACCGGGGCTTTGAAGCTTGGAGAAGTATCGGGCGCGGAGGGCTTACGAGCGGTTACGGGAAAGATTCGCGATATGAAGTTTGACGAGCTCGGCTTGTCTCCGGAACAAAGACTGGAGTGGAGCGGCTTTCGCAACGACGGAGTAACTTCGCCTCTCGCGTATCGGGCGCGCCCCCTGGACGGCGTGTGGGCGACGCCGCCCTATCTGCATAATGGATCGGTCCCGAGTTTGTATCAGATGCTTTTGCCGGCAGACAAGCGTGACAAGACTTTCTATGTCGGCAGCCGGGAGTTTGATCCCAGGAATGTAGGCTACTCAACTGCTAATTTCGAAGGGGCTTTTGAATACCGTACGGACCAGCCGGAGGATCCCCATCCCGGTAACTCAAACGCCGGTCATGAGTTCCGGAACACCCCTGGGCCGGGCAGGATTGGTCCGGAACTTAGCGACGACGACCGCTGGGCGATTATCGAATATCTAAAGACGCTGTGAACCGGGACATTCGGTTTCCTGCCGGTTCACCGCCCGCGCTTAAGCACCCGCCGCGGCCCGCGTGCGCCGGGCAAAACTCGCCTCATAAACCACTCTTCGCAGCCGGTTTATGCCACCCATGGGGCGATGCTCGGCAAGCGCGTGCCAGGGGTTGAACGACATGGATTCGCATCGGGTAGAGAAATCGCCGGCTTCTTCCATATCCTGCTTCTCGATGCAAAGCGTAGCGATGGTGACCGGCGGCGAAGCGCTCTCGCTCCATTCGACCGAAACATCTTCGACCGGCATAGCCACAGGGTCAGTCTGGAGTTGGACCCGGAAGTCGAATACTGCATCGCCCGACCGCAGTTGACGTGCCAGAGCTTGACTCAGGTAGTCGTCGGGAAGATCTTCGACCGGTTCCGGCGATTCCATGGGTGGCAGCGTTCGAGGCACGACAGAGTACTTCACGGCATGACCGCCCTGTCCGGACGCCGAACCCAGCCAATAAGGTGATCCGCTCCAGTAATTCGTTTCCAGGGGACTGTTCACATGCTTTGCCCGGATGCTTTTTACGATCTTTAGTTCGCCAGGTTCCGACAAGGCAAGGTGCGCGAACACCAGCGCTTCGCCGATCACAGGCACATCTCTTCTACTGATCGTCTCAACGTAGGCTTTGGGATCGGGGAAGGGAAACACCGGATGGTTCACCATGAGGAAGTCCTGCGAGGTTTCCGGATCTCCGGCGATCGCCCGGGTCCCCCCTACATCCATCAGCTTGATGGCCAAGCCTCGCGCCGTCCCGACGCTGTCCTTTTCAAACTTGTCCTGAGAGTTGGAAAAACGCACAATCGCGTTGAAGACGTGACCAGGATCGCGGAAAACGCCATGGCGCAGGTCGGAGGGAATCTTATCGTCAACTCGAAAAGTTGCGATCACACAACCTGTGGTTTTGGCATGCTGTGCGCGGCGCAACTGGCCGGAGATGGGCTTCATGTGGTCCACCGTCAGCTGGGTCATGTGCTGAAAGATTTTCGGGTCGTCGAACTCGGGGTATTCGCGATTGAGTTCCGGTATCGTCACTGACGCTCCCTCCGGTAAAACTACTGCCTGTTCACTGCTCGGCCAGCTCAGGTCTAACCGCAGGTGGATATAAACAAACGCATGGCGCGCGGAGACGGGATCCACCGGACCTGAATTGCGCGCATTATACATCCGGGAACCCCGGAGCTAATCACCTAAAATCCCCATCCAGAAGCAATAAGCGGGGCAGGGTTGAAATCTTTTTGAGGGGCTGCCGCGGTTTTTCCCTCACAGATCTCGAAGGCGCAGCGGGCTGGTTTACCGGCTTGTACAATGGCTGCCTGAGGAGAGCAAGGTGGCGTGTCCTTATTTTGTACCGGTGCGGAAGTGGGAAGGTGGCGGCTGGCTGCATCCGTCGCGTCTGCCCCTGGGTATGGGTTGGATGGGCCTATGCAGCGCCGGGTCAGAGCTGGTACAGCCCTGCGAACAGGATGTCCGCGAAGCTTGCAATCTCGGCTATGCCACATGGTGTGGGCGCTTGCCGAAAGAGCGTACCGTGGATGCCGTGCGGTTTGCCGTCATCAAAGATGCCGCAGCAATCGTGACGTTATGTTATGTGTGTGAGGCGGGGCACCGGCCGGTGCATTGTGGGACGCTAGAGTGGTCGGTGAGCGAAGGCAAGTGGATGGCGGAGGAGGGTGACGGAAGCGTGCGAAAGCTGGCGGAGTGTTATCTGGAGAGTTACTGGGCGAAGCGGGGCAGAGGACAATGAACGAAGTGGATTCGAAGCCGCGCCGGGTGTCGGAGTCGCAGTCGGAGATGGCGGAGATTGTTCTGCCCAATGATGCCAATCCGCTGGGAGCCTTGTTGGGCGGACGATTGATGCACTGGATCGACCTGGCAGGCGCCATGGCGGCACACAGGCATTGCCGGAATTATGTGGTCACTGCTTCGATCGATCATCTGGATTTCCTGGTGCCGGTAAAAGTAGGGGACCTGGTGATCTTTCGGTCGTCAGTGAACCGGGTCTTCTGCACGTCTATGGAGGTTGGGGTGAAGGTCTGGGTGGAAAATTACCTGCACGACACCAACCAGCACGTCAGCTCCGCGTACTTAACCTTCGTCGCGGTGGACACCGAGATGAGGCGTTTGCAGGTGCCCCAAGTCATTCCGGAGAGCAAAGAGCAGAAGCGGCGGTTCGAAGACGCGGGCCGGCGGAGGGAGATCCGGCGCAGCGAGGTGGAGCGGCGGCGGGCGGCAGCTCGGTAGTCCCGCCGGATCTCGCGCTCATTTTCGCTTGAGATGTGACGTGCGTCACATATGTGTGTCAGTCCCTTTGATAGAAGTTAAGGTCACGGGACACACGCGTATGGATAACGCACTACTGGTGCATCGGCTGCATTTTGCCTTCACGGTTACCTTCCACTATTTATTCCCACAACTAACGATGGGCCTCGCGCCCCTGATCGTGGTGCTAAAGACCATGGCGCTGCGGAAGCGCGATCCGTTTTACAACAATGCGGCGCGGTTCTGGGCGAAGATTTTCGGCATTGCGTTCGTCATCGGCGTGGTCACTGGAATTCCGATGGAATTTCAGTTCGGCACCAACTGGTCGCACTTCTCGAAATTTGCCGGCGGGGTGATTGGGCAGACGCTGGCAATGGAGGGAATGTTCGCATTCTTTCTGGAATCGGCGTTTCTGGGATTGTTTCTGTACGGCGAGAAGCGCTTGAGCCCGCGGGCGCATTGGGCGTCGGCGGTGGCGGTGTTGGCGGGATCGTGGATGTCGGGGTTCTTCATCATAGCCACGGATGCATGGATGCAGCACCCGGTCGGCTACGCTACCGCGGCGGATGGAACGGTGCAGTTGAGCAGCTTCTGGCAACTGGTGCTGAATCCGTGGGCATGGTGGCAGTATGCGCACAACATGTCGGGCGCGGGGACTACCGGCGCGTTTGTGATGGCGTCGGTTGGCGCCTTTTACCTGCTGGCGAGAAAGCATGAGGATTTCGGCAGGCTGTTTGTGAAAGTGGGTGTGGTGGCGGCATGCTTATTCAGCATTTTGCAGCTGTTTCCGACTGGTGACAGGCAGGGCAGGATGGTTGCGGAGCATCAGCCAGTGACGCTGGCGGGGATGGAGGCGCTATTCGAGGGCGTGCCGGGTGCGCCGCTGGTGTTGATCGGACAGCCCGATGTAGCTGCGCGCAAAATCGATAACCCCATCGTGATCCCCAACATGCTTAGTTTTCTCACCTTCCAGCGATGGGAAGCGCATATTCCGGGACTGAATGATTTTCCGCAAGATCAGTGGCCCGATAACGTGCCGCTGCTCTACTTCAGCTATCACATCATGGTGGGGCTGGGGACGATCTTCATCGCGATTACCGTAATCTCAGTGTTGATGCTGTGGCGCAACAAGCTATTCCATGCGCGCTGGATGCTCTGGATCCTGCTGCTGAGCCTGCCGTTTCCTTATATTGCGAATACCGCCGGGTGGATGACGGCGGAGTTAGGCAGACAGCCGTGGCTGGTGTACGGACTCATGCGCACGGCGGATGGATATTCGAAGATGGTCTCGGCGGGAAATGGGATCTTCACCCTGCTGGGGTTCATGGGGATGTACACCGTGATTGGCATACTGTTTCTGTTCCTGGTGCGGCGTGAGATCGAGCAGGGACCGGCCGCCAGCAGCGTGACGGAGCGGGAGCTGGAGGCGGCATTCGCCGGACGTTGAGGATCTTATGGAAACTCTTTGGTTCTTGATTGTGGCGGTAATGATTGTGGTGTATGTGGTATTGGATGGCTTCGATCTGGGCGCCGGAGCGTTGTCGTTGCTGGTCGCCAGAAACGACCAGGAGCGGCGTGGCATTTTGCGCGCGATTGGGCCGGTGTGGGACGGAAATGAAGTGTGGCTGCTCGCCGCCGGAGGCACACTGTATTTCGCGTTCCCCGCGCTCTATGCCTCGAGCTTCAGCGGATTCTATCTGCCGCTGATGATGGTGCTTTGGCTGCTGATGCTGCGGGCTATTGGAATCGAGTTTCGCAGTCATGTCGAAGATAAAGTGTGGCAGAGCTTTTTGGATGGGGTGTTCTGTGTCGCGAGCGCGCTGCTGGCCATCTTTTTTGGGGCGGCCTTGGGCAACGTGGTGCGAGGCGTGCCCCTGGGAGCGGACGGCTATTTCTTTGAGCCTTTGTGGACGAACTTCAGGACCAACGGGACGCCGGGAATTCTGGACTGGTACACCGTCCTGACCGGAGTGGTCGCACTGGTGACGCTATGCATGCACGGCGCGCTGTATCTGACCGTGAAGACGGAGGGGATGCTGCACTTTAGGGCGAGGAGAGCGTCTCTGGTGTTGTGGCCGGTGCTGGTGCTGCTGACCGGATTAAGTTTGTATGCCACCCTGATCGTGCGGCCGCGAGTGATGACGAACTATCACGCCCATCCGGCGGGGCTGCTGGTGCCGGTAATTGTCGGCATGGCGCTGGCGATGATCCCCTGGGCCACGCTGCAGGGGAAAGAGAAGACCGCCTTTTTAGGATCGTGCGCCTACATCGCCACCATGCTGGTCGGGGCGGCGTTCGGGTTGTATCCGGTGCTGCTGCCGGCAAGTTCGAACCCGGATTACAGCCTGACGATTTTCAACGTGGCCGCAGGGGCTCACGGGCTGAGTGTCGGGTTGTGGTGGTGGAGTTTGGGCGCACTGCTGGCGGCGGGGTACTTCGTATTCGTGTATCGAATGTTTCGCGGGAAGGTGCGGTTGGAAGAAGCGGGACATTAGGCGGCCGCCAGGATGGCGGTTGCTCCATCTGCTACAAGCATTTCGCCGGCGGGACGCCGGCGCTACGTTCGGTTTCCGGATTTTCTGACAGAAAGTTCTCCCGGCTTGAGCGCGGCGCACTAGGATAACAGGACGCTGAGGGCAGGTCATGGCTCGCCGCGTTTGTCTCTCATCCTGAAGGAGAGTGTCCGTGCCGGCTTTTCTGAAGAACCCCGGTTTCGTCCTGGTTGCCTTTGTACTTCTCGTTTCCTCCTCTTCCCACGCGCAGGTCGCGGTCGTCACCCAGCATTACGACAATAACCGGACCGGCGCTAATCTGAGCGAGACCACGCTCAACACGGCGAACGTGACGCCCGGCAGCTTTGGAAAACTGTTTACGCGCCCGGTGGATGGGCATATGTATGCCCAGCCCTTATACGTGCCGAACGTGAACATCCCCAGTCTCGGTCTGCATAACGTGGTTTACGTCGCCACCCAGCATGACAGCGTGTACGCATTCGATGCCGACCATGCCTGGACTTCGGCGCCTCTATGGCATGTGAGCCTGGGCACTCCGCGTCCTGCAGGCTTTCCCACAAAATATGGGCCGGAGTCGGGCATTCAGGTGGAGATTGGAATCACCAGCACGCCGGTCATTAATGTTGGGTCCCGGACGATTTACGTAGTGGCGTATTCGCAGGATAGTTCGACCGGCCCTTACCACTACCGGTTGCATGCGCTGGACCTGGCGACGGGCGCCGAGAAATTTGGTGGGCCCGTGGAGATCCAAGCCACAGTCCCCGGCAATGGCGATGGCAGCGTTGGGGGAATGATCACCTTCGATCCGAAAATGCACATGCAGCGGCCCTCGCTTCTGCTGTCGAACGGCAATGTGTACGTTGGCTTTGGCGCTTTCGCCGATGCCGACCCGTATCACGGCTGGGTCATGGGGTACAACGCGACCACGCTGGCGCAGGTGGGAGTGTTCAACACCAGTCCCGACGGCGGCGAGTCGGCGGTATGGATGTCGGGCCAGGGCTTGCCCGCGGATGCAAGCGGAAACGCATACTTCATGGTGGGGAACGGGTCGACGACTGCGGAGACCGGCGGCAGCTCGTACGGCGGCGGCTTCCTGAAACTATCCGGGAGCAATCTCTCCCTGTTGGACTGGTTTCTGCCCTACAACGCTACACAGCTGGCGGATGCCGATCTGGATGTCGGGTCTTCGGGCCCACTTCTGATTCCGGGAACCACCCTGCTGACGGGCGCTGGAAAAGAGGGTGTGTTGTACCTGGTGGATACGACGCACATGGGGCACTGGAATTCCAGTGGCGACATGCAGATTGTTCAAACATTCCCCATCGCAACGGATGAGATTTTCAATCCACCGATTTTCTGGCCGAGTCCTACCACTCCGACTCTCTACATCTGGCCGCAAGACGAAGGCCTCAAGGCTTACTCGTTTGCGGGAGGCATGTTCGTCACCAACCCGGTATCGCAGAACAATACGCTGGCGCCGGCACAACCTGGGGGGACATTAGCGCTGTCCGCGAACGCCAACAAGCCGGGATCGGCCATCGTGTGGGCTACCCATTCAACGACCGAAAGCGCGGAGACGGTTGCCCAGCCGGGCGAGCTTCACGCCTTCGATGCCGGCAACGTGGCCACGGAATTGTGGAACAGCCTGCAATTTCCGGCGCGAGACGATACCGGGCGTTATGGCAAGTTCAATCCGCCGACGGTCGCCAATGGGAAGGTTTATTTAGGCACGTTTTCGGAGCAGCTGGATGTTTATGGACTGTTGCCGCTACCCGTGCCGGGAGGACAGACGATCTTCACCACCGAAAGGCCGGTGATTCAGAACCAGAACGATGGCGTGTCGTCAGAGCAGGGAGTGAAGTTCACTCCGGCGCGAGGCGGGGTGATTACCGGGATACGGTACTGGAAAGCGGCGGCGGAAACAGGTATCCACACAGGACACATCTGGTCGGCGGGAGGGACGGAATTGGCCACAATCACGTTCGCGAACGAGACCGCATCCGGTTGGCAGCAGGCGTCATTGGGTAGCGCGCTGCCGGTCAGCGGCGGCACGACGTACGTGGTCTCGGTGAATACCAACGCCAGCTACGTTCAGACGAAGAAGGCGTTGACGAAAGTCAACAGCAACGGTGACTTGGCGACAGTTGCGGATGGCCAGAACGGAGTCACCGGTACCCTCGGAACGTTTCCGAATGACCCGACGAACGGGACCAATTTTTTCCGCGATGTCGTATTCCAGCCGACGGCCACGCAGACAGTTTTCACCACACAATCACCGGCCGGAACCGGAGTGAACGACCAAACCTCGTATGAGCTGGGAATGAAATTCAGTTCTGATCAGCCGGGAGAGATTGCCGCGATTCGCTTCTGGAAGGATGCCGCCGAAAGTGGAACCCACGTGGGGCACATCTGGGCAGCGAATGGCGGAGAAGTCGGGAGCGTCACGTTCACCAGTGAAACGCCGTCCGGGTGGCAAGTGGCGTACCTGACGACGCCGGTGGTGATAGCGGCCAACACCATCTACACGGTTTCGGTGAACATTAACGCGACTTACGTGACCACGATTGGCGGGCTCGCCAACCTGATCACAAACGGCTCGCTGACGTCGGTGGCAGACGGCAACAATGGTGTGTTCGGCACGATCGGAACCTTTCCAACGAGCTCAAACCTGAATCAGAATTACTTCCGGGATGTTCTTTTCATTCCGACCGGCAAGTGCCAGCCGCCGGCGGCGCCGACGGGAGTGGTGGCATCGCCCGGCATCTCGCTGGTGAATCTGGCGTGGAATGCAACCGCCGGAGCGACGGCTTACACGGTAAAGCGCTCGACCACCAGCGGCAGCGGCTATCGCGTAATCGCGACCGGCCTGGGTTCGGCGAGCTATACCGACTCGAACCGGCTGAGGAACGGCACTACGTATTACTACGTGATCACGGCGCTGAACTCGTGCGGGCAATCGAAAAACAGCGCCGAGGTGAGTGCCACGCCGGAGGCCAGCTTTGACGGCATCTCGGTGCTCACGACCCAACTGCCGGCGGGATCGTACAACGATGGGCCCTGGGAACTGGGAATGAAGTTTCAGACCAGCCAGGCGGGGAAAGTGATCTCGATTCGCTATTACAAAGTCACTGGAGAATCCGGAGCGCATGTTGGGCATCTGTGGGATGCCGCCGGCAATCTGCTGGGTACCGCGCTATTTGGGACGGAGTCGGCGTCAGGCTGGCAGACCGCGAACCTGGCAAATCCGCTTACGTTGACACCCAATACGACCTACATCGTCTCGGCAAATTCCAATCTCATGTATGGCGCTACGAACCAGGGGCTGGCGGTGCCGATTGTGAATCCTCCGTTGAGCAGCGTGGCGGATGGGGCGAACGGCGTGTACGCGGTGCCGGGATCGTTTCCGACATTGACTTACTTGAATTCGAATTATTTCCGGGATGTGGTGGTTCAGTAGAGCGGTAATCAGTCAGCAGGAGCCGGTGACAATCGGCGATGGATGGTGGACAATTCATCGTCATGGGACGGCTAGAAAGTAAGACAGCGATTGTGACCGGTGCGGGCAGCGGGATTGGCCGGGCTTGTGCGGTGGCTCTGGCGCGTGAGGGCGCCCGGGTAGCGCTGGTCGGGCGGCGGCGCGAGTTGCTGCAGGACCTGGCCCAGGAATTAGGCGAGGCCGCAACTGTAATCACCGCGGATTTGACCCGCCAAGGCGCGGCGGCAGGGATTGTGGAGGCCACGCTGTCGCGATTCGGGCGCATTGACATCCTGGTGAACAACTCAGGGGTGCTGCACATCGGAACGGCGGAGCAGATCACCGAGGCGCAATGGGACCACACCTTCGATCTGAACGTGAAGGCGGTGTGGCGGCTTTCGACGGCGGTGTTACCGCACATGCGCGCGGTTGGCGGGGGAGCGATTATCAACATCGCCTCGGTGCTCGGGATCAATGGGGCGCGGCACCGCGCGGCCTATGCGGCATCGAAAGGCGCAGTAGTGCTGCTGACGAAGTGCATGGCCATCGATCATGGGAAGGACAAGATTCGGGTGAATGCGATTTGTCCAAGCTTTATTGAAACCGACTTGACGGCCGCGGTGTTGACGGCGGCGCCGGACCCGGCGGCGGTGCGGGCGGAGCGGACGGCGGCCCATCCGGCAGGCAGGCTGGGCATCCCCGAGGATGTGGCGGGGCTGGCGGTGTACCTGGCGAGCGATGAAGCGCAGTGGGTCACCGGAGCCTCGATGCCGGTGGACGGCGGGTACTTGGCGGTATAAATCGTTCTACGATCCATCGGCCGCACCCTCGTGCCCCTGCGGTCTCCAGCCCGTATAATCAAGCTTAATTCTCGATGGGAAGGTGCTCTTGGCTCATTCGCACGCTGGACCGCAACCTCCGCCTCAACAACCGATTCCTGGAGTGAACACCATGATCGCCGTGGGTTCAGGAAAGGGCGGGGTGGGAAAGACCACGCTGGCAGTCAATCTGGCACTGGCGCTTTCGAAAATGGGGCACAGCGTTGGTCTGCTGGATGCGGATGTGTATGGACCGAACGTGCCCCTCATGCTGGGCGTCTCCGGCCAGCCCAAGGTGATGGGCGACAACCGCATCGAACCTTTGACTGCGCATGGTCTGAAAGTGATCTCGGTGGGGTTCCTGAATCCTGGGGACAAGCCGCTGATCTGGCGCGGACCGATGCTGCACTCGATCATCAAGCAGTTTCTGGGATCGGTGGAATGGGGAACTCTGGATTACCTGATCATCGATTTGCCTCCTGGGACCGGCGACGTGGCCTTGTCGCTGGTGCAGAGCGTGCCGCTGACCGGGGCGATTGTGGTTTCGACGCCGTCGGATGTGTCGCTGCAGGACGCACGCAAGGCGATTGAAATGTTCCGGCAGATGAAGGTGGACGTGGTGGGCATGGTTGAGAACATGAGTTACTTTGTCTGTCCGCATTGTCATCACGAAATCGATGTGTTTGCGCGCGGCGGGGTCGAGAAGACGGCCAGGCAGTTCGGGGTGCCGTTCCTGGGCGCGGTGCAGTTGGATCCGGACATTCGCGAAGCGGGCGACTGCGGCAGGCCTGTGGTGCTGGAAGGTGAGCGGTCGGAGCATGCCAAGCCGTTGTTTGCCTTTGCCAATGCCGTTAAGAATCGAGTGGATGAGCTCAAAGCGAGCGCCGCAGGCAACGTGATCCAAGTTCAATAGGTGTAGAGTTTCGCCAACAATCTTCCGGAGTTGGTTTAGGGGCTGACGGGGAATGCTTCGTCAACTTACGACCAAGTGTCTGAGGGGGTTTCAGTGCTGCAGCGGAATAAATGTTGAGTGAGAGGGACTAATCCTTGACAGCCGATTCGGCGGTTCCTAGAATTTTATTGGGAGTTGGGGAAAGCATTGCCTAAGCCTCGCTAGATCATCGTTTCACCCCTTCCACACAGATATCAAAAGGGATCAGTATGCCAGCGGGCACAATGGGAGAGCGGGAGAAGGAGATCCTAACAGCCATCGTGGAGACTTTTATCTCCACTGGGGAACCCATTGGATCGAGGACGTTAGCGCGCTCCAACCGCGAGGGGTTGAGTCCCGCCACCATTCGGAACGTGATGGCGGACCTGACGGATTCGGGGTTCCTGGAACAGCCTCACACCTCGGCCGGACGGGTGCCGACGCCGGAGGCCTACCGTTATTATGTGGAGCAAATTACCGGCAAGGCGCGCCTTTCCCAGGAAGACGAACAGATGATCCAGGGTTCGCTGCGGGGTGTTTCGGATGTCCAGGAGTTCATGGAACGCACCTCCCATGTTTTGTCTCTGATTTCGCGCGGCGTGGGGGTGACCTTAGCGGCGGGCGGGCAGCAGAATGCGCTGCAGCATGTGTACTTCTCCCGGCTCGGCGATCAAAAGGTTCTGGCGGTGATGGTGACCAAGTCCGGGGTGGTGCGGGACCGCGTCCTGCGGCTGGATCTGCCCCAGAGCGATCTGGATGCGGCGGCGCGCTACATCAACGAAAACTTTGGCGGTTGGACGGTAGAAGCGCTGCGCGCTGAAATCGCGCGTCGCCTGGAGCAGGAGCGCAGCGAGTACGACCGGATCATGACCTCCATCGAAAAGCTGGTAAGCACCGGCGCCCTGGCCAGCGACGAGCCGACCGCCAGCATCTATCTGGAGGGTGCGGCGAACCTGGTCAGCGGAGAGCAGGACCGGAAGCGGCTGCAGGAGCTGCTGCAAACCCTGGAAGAGAAGCAAAAGATCGTGGCCCTGCTGAATGCCTATTTGGATGCCAAGCAGGAGGCGGTCCGGGTGGTGATTGGCCTGGATGAGGCATTGCCTTCCATGCGGAACTTCGTGTTGATTGGGGCGCCGGCGCGCGTGGGCGGCGAGGTGATGGGATCGATGGCGGTCATCGGTCCGACGCGGATCGATTATCAGCATGCGATCACCGCCGTATCCTATATCGCACGCATGTTCGATAACGTGCTGAACGAAACGGAACAGAGGGAATGGTGAAAGGGAATTCAAATTCAGAAAAGAGCAATCGCGCTCTGGATCTAGAGCACGAATTGCCCCCGGGTGAGGGTCAGGACGACGGAGACGGCACCGCCAGTGCCCAGCAGCCCGCAGAGCCTTCCGAGACCCAGCGGCTCGTGGCGGAACGCAATGCGCTGATTGACCGGCTGGCGCGGCTGCAAGCGGAATTTGAGAATGCCCGCAAGCGAGCCATGCGGGAGCAGCAGGACTTCAGGGAATACGCCGTCGCGGATGCGGTGAAGAGTCTGTTGCCGGTTTTGGACAGCTTCCAGCGGGCTCTTTCAATTTCCGGACAACAAGGTTCGGAATTCCGCAGCGGTGTGGAACTCATCTATAAACAGTTGGAGGATGCGCTCAGCAAACTGGGGTTGCAGGCAATCCCCGCGGTGGGGCTGACGTTCGATCCGCAAATGCACGAGGCCGTTCAGATGGCCGACACCCTTGAAGTGCCGGATCATCAAATCATGGAAGAGCTGCAGCGCGGCTACAAATTGAAAGACCGGCTGATCCGTCCGGCAATGGTGAAGGTGGCTAAGAACCCCAGGCACTAACGAGCTTTTAGAGGAGATTGCAAGCATTCCAGCCAGCAATACAAAACGTGATTACTACGAGGTTCTTGGGGTTCAGCGCACCGCCACGGATGTCGAGATCAAGAGCGCGTACCGCAAGCTCGCGCTGACCTACCATCCCGACCGGAATCCAAACAATCCTGACGCGGAAGAGAGGTTCAAGGAGTGCAGCGAAGCCTATGCGGTGCTCGCCGACGGCGACAAGCGCGCCGCCTATGACCGCTTTGGACACGCCGGCGTCAGCAGCGGCGGCGGGTTCGATGCTGCCGGGTTTGGCGATCTCGGCGATATTTTCAGCGAATTCTTCAACATGGGCGACCTGTTTGGCGCCTCGAGACAGGGCCGCCATCAACGCGGCGGCGATTTGCGCGAAGACTTATCGCTGGCGTTCGAAGAAGCGGTGTTCGGCGTCACCACCAAGGTGACGGTGCGGCGTCAGCAAACCTGTGAAGAGTGCAGAGGTTCGGGCGCCGCTGCCGGAAAGGCTCCGGTGACCTGCAAGTCGTGCGGCGGCCGCGGGCAGGTTCGCTATCAGCAGGGATTCTTCAGCATTGCCCGGACTTGCCCCACTTGTCAGGGGACCGGCAGCATGATTGCCGATCCTTGTCCGAAGTGCAAAGGAGAGGGGCGAATGCCCCGCCAGGAAACCCTTGAGATCAAGATTCCGGCCGGAGTGGAAGACGGGACCCGCATTCGCTACGGCGGCAAGGGGGAATCGGGGCTGCACGGCGGACCGGCTGGCGATCTCTATGTCGTGCTGCATGTGAAAGAGCATCCCTTCTTTGAACGCGAAGGCAACGACCTGCGCTGCGTGATGCCGATCTCGTTTGCGCAAGCGGCGCTGGGCACCGAAGTGAAGGTTCCCACCCTTGACGGCGAACATACGCTCAGAATCCCCGAGGGTACCCAATCAGGGACGACCATACGAATTCGCGGCAAGGGCGTTCCGGTGCTAAACGGTTACGGCAAGGGAGATCTGCACGTAGATCTCAAAGTGCAGACCCCTACCAAGCTGAATAAGCGTCAACGCGAGTTGCTGAACGAGCTGGAAGGGGGCTCGAAAATCGAGAACAAACCGCAACCGCGAACTCTGCTCGGAAAAGTCAAAGAGATGTTTCAGTAGCCCTCCCGGCCCGCAGGCTGTTTTCTGACAAAATGACCCGCAGACGTTGGATCGCCGACGAAGTTTCTGGTGATCGGGCGGCGCTCACCGGAGCGCACGCCTATCACCTCTGCCGCGTGCTGCGGGCACGGGTTGGACAGCAGTTCGACATTGCCACCGCTTCGGGGGTGAGGCGGGGTTGTGTGAGCTCAGTGGAGGAAGCGCGGGTCGAGTTTGACCTGCTCGAGGAAATACCGGCGGCGGTAATACCTCCGGTCACGCTTGCCTTGGCCGTGTTCAAGTTCGATCGCATGGAGTGGGCCATCGAGAAATGTACGGAGTTGGGCGTCGCCAGAATTGTTCCCATCGCCGCGCAGCGGACGGAACGGCATCTGGCCGGGGCGGCGGCGAACCGCGTGGAGCGGTGGCGGCGGGTCGCGCAGCAGGCGTCGGAGCAGGCGCGACGGGCAGCACCTCCCGAGATACTGCCTCCCATGTCCCTGAAAGAGGCGCTTCAGGTTCCAGCGGAGCTGCGGATCGTGCTGGACGAGACCGAGCGGGCGGCGCGCTTGACGGATTTGCTGGCCGAGAAACCCTCCGGCCACCTCTGGCTGGCGGTTGGGCCGGAGGGCGGTTGGACCGTGGGGGAGCTGGACGCCTTTCACGGGTCGGGGTGGTTATCGGCATCTCTGGGAGGCAATATCCTCCGCGCCGAGACGGCGGCGATTGTAGCCGTCACTCTCGCCCTTTACGAACCTACCTAGCTTAGAGATCTCCTCAGCTTTCTTCACCGTTGGGTCGTGTATTCTCCTGACTAATGAGTGCTTCCAGGGCAGTTCCGCAAGCGCAGCAGTTCCATCCCGACGAGCCGCAAAGGCAATCCATCGAGCATGTCCACGGGCCGCTGCTGGTGATCGCCGGCGCCGGCACGGGCAAGACCACCGTGCTGGTGAAGCGCATTGCCCGGCTGATTCGCGAGGGTCATGCGCGCCCCGACGAGATCATGGCCGTGACCTATACCGACAACGCCGCCGCCGAGATGAAGCAGCGCGTGGCCGCGGAGTTGGGCCAGCGCGAGGTCCCCGGTCTTCAGCTCAAGACCTTTCACTACTACTGCAACGACTTGCTGGCAAGGCACGGGCAGAGTTTCGGTGTTCTCGACGAGAAGGATCTCTGGATTTATCTCCGGCGGCGCATCCGCGAGCTGGATTTGAAGCACTACATACGCGCTGCCAATATCGGACATTTTTTGAGTTCTCTGCTCGACTTCATCAGCCGCTGCCATGACGAGCTGGTTACGCCCGAGCAGTACGCCGCTTACGTGCGGCGGGTGGAAGCCGGTGAACTGGAGCCGCCGCGGGTCCTGAATTCCAAGGTCGAACTGACCCGGGACGAGGCTCTGGCTCGCTGCCAGGAGATTGCCGGTGTCTTCACCAAAGTGGAAGCCATGTTGCGGGAGCAGAACCTGGGCACGTTTGGGCACATGATCGTGCGGGCGCACGATCTGCTGGATCACCGTCCCGAGGTGGTCGAACAGGAGCGGCAGCGGGCGCGCTTTGTGCTCATCGACGAATTCCAGGATGCCAACTTCGCCCAGGTGAAGATTGTCCGGACCCTGGCGGGTGAGGACAAGAACGTGTTCGCGGTTGGAGATCCCGATCAGTCGATCTACAGGTTTCGCGGCGCTTCCAGCGCCGCCTTTGGATTGTTCCGGCGTAGCTTTCCCGAAACCCGGCTGCTGGTGCTGAACCAGAACCGGCGATCGTTGACCCCGATTTTGCAGTGCGCGTTTTCGATCATCAAGGACAACCCCGAGGTCTTCGCAGGCAAGAACCTGCCCGGTTACCAGCGGTCGGCCCTGGTTTCCCACCGGGAGGAAGAGGCGACGCGCTTGGGAACGGCGATTGCGTCCGCTCCGGTGACGCTGGTGGTGTGCGAGGACAAAGATGTCGAGAGCTTCGATGTCGCCGAGACCATCCTCAAGCACCGCAAGCAGAATCGCGGCCGTTGGAGCGATTACGCGATCCTGTACCGCGTCCATACCCATCGGGCGGAACTGGTGAAAGAACTGGTGGAGCGGAGAATCCCGTTCACTATCGAGAACATGGACGTGATGGATACCAGCGAGGCGCGAGACCTGTTTGCGTGCTTCGGCGCGGTGGTGTCTCCGGCGGACGGGGCTAGTCTGTTCCGGATTGCGGCGCTACCGCAATTTTCCGTTAGTCCGGAAAAGCTGCAGGCAGCGATGAAGGCGGTGGTCGCCAATGACCGCAATCGCTCCGCCGACCTGCGCACGGTGCTGAGCGAGTTGGAGGGAGGCGAGCAGGTGCTGGAGACGGTGCGGAGAGTGCGCGCCGAGATTCCCAGCGACATGAAAGCCGCAGCGGCTTTGGAGAGGGTCATTCGCGGATTCGCGCTTGACCGCACGACCGCACCCATTTGCGCGGTGATGGCGTTCGTTCAAGCCTGGGAGACCAAGCCGATCACGCAGACCGGCAGCCTGAGCGAACTGCTGGAATACCTGCACTATTTTCGCCAGGCGAACGGGTGTATTCCTTTGAAGAATGAGCCTGCGGATGCGGTCCGGCTCATGACGGCGCACGGCGCGAAAGGACTTGAGTTCCCGCACGTGTTCATTGTGCGGGCGAAGACCGGCAGCTTTCCCGTTCATTACCACGAAGCTCTGATCGCCTTTCCCCAGGAACTGCGTGACCCGGATTCTCTGGCGGAAGTCGACGACAAGGCGTTGAACGAACAGGAGGAGCGCCGCCTGTTCTACGTTGCCATGACCCGGGCGCGGAATACGCTGCACCTCTACAGTCCCAAAGCCTGGAATGCCAAGAAGGATGCTACGCCGGCGCGCTACATGCAGCACCTGATGAAGGACCCGGCGGTGGCGCGCTACCGGCAAAAGCGAGAGCCGCTGGAATTGCAATTGGATCTTGCGGCGGAGGCCCGCTATCCATCGCGGATCTGCGAGTGGTTGTCGAAAGCACCCGCGGTGTCTCTGGGCAATCGTCTAAGCGTGAGCGCTATCGACTCCTACGAACGCTGCCCATTGCAGTTCAAGTTGCAGCGGGAATGGGCGCTGCCGCGCGAAGTGCCTGCAGCGTTGCACTATGGTTCGGCAATGCACCTGGTGCTGAAGGCCTATTTCGACGCGCTGCGGGCCGGCAGGAAGATGGAAGATGAAGCTCTCGTCGGGCTGTTCCTCACTCACCTGGCGAACGCCGGAATCCAGGAAGACTACCAATACGAGCTTTACGAGAAACAGGGCGTAGCCCAACTGCAGGAGTTTCTCGAGATCCAGCGAACATCGCCGGCCCCCGACGTGCTGCACACCGAAGAGTCTTTCGAGATCAAGATTGGTCCCACGACGGTGGCCGGGCGCATTGACCGGGTGGACCGTCTGCCCAACGGGCATGTGGCCATCCTCGACTACAAGACCGGAAGGGCGCGGAAGGAGAACGAAGTCGAACGGAGTTTGCAGCTCTCGGTGTATGCGGTTGCGGCGGCGGAGAAGTGGGGGTATCAAGCCGACCAGGTGGCGTTTTACAACCTGGAGGGCAACACGCGTCTGGCGGCCTCGCGCAGCGAGCAGGAACTGCAAACGGCTCGCAAGCGGGTGGAAGCGGCGGCGAAAAAAATCGCGGCCGGAGAATTCACGGCGACTCCCGGCTTCGTATGCGAATACTGCCCCTACGAGAGCGTCTGCCCGGCGACCGAGCATCGCGTGACCCTGGATTCCGATGGCAAGGGGAAGAAGCCTTAACCGTGGGCTTCCCGCTCAAAAACTTAGGGGACGCTTGCGCGTCCCCTGTTGCCTTGTTTTTTTCTTTCCGCGTCAGTTAGTGCTTTTTCTTCGCGGCCTTCTTTGCTGCTTTCTTCTTGGTTGCCATTGATCTATTCTCCCTTCCATTCTTCATGGAATTTGCAACGGTCTTCTGTTGCAACTGATTGATGTATAGAGTCAATAAAAAATGATGTCAAGAAAAAAATGACGTTATCTCGCCGCCGCCGATCGGCTTGCGGTGATCGAGAAGAGACCGCAGAGGTCCGAATCGCGAATGCGCGTCCGCTGTTGCCGAGTGCTGGAAGAAAAAAAGTGGCATGACCGATCCGTGGGAATCGAGTGGAACTGCCCTCGCGAGCCGCCGCGCATCGCTTGCCATCCGAGCGCGCGAGGAATGGCTCGCGATCTTTTTCGATTTCGGATCATCTATATTGAAGGAACAGTTCAATCTCATGGAGAGCAGATAAATGGCGGGTTTCGACGATGTTGTGATCGTTGCAGGCTGTCGCACCGCAGTCGGAAAATTTCAGGGCAGCCTGGCGGATTTGAAGGCGACCGAGTTGGGAGCGATCGTGGTTCGCGAGGCGGTGCGGCGCGCCGGCGTCGATCCCCAACAGGTGGACGAGTGCATTATGGGCAACGTGGTGTCGGCGGGGTTGGGCCAAAATCCCGCGCGGCAAGCGGCACTGTTCGGCGGTCTGCCGCCTGCCGTAGGTGCCATGACAATAAACAAAGTTTGTGGCTCGGGATTGAAAGCCGTCGCACTTGCAGCGCAAGCGGTGCAAACCGGAAACAGTTCGATCGTGGTCGCGGGCGGGATGGAATCGATGACCAATGCGCCCTACCTTCTGCCGAATGCGCGCAAGGGATACCGGTTGGGCAACGGGCAACTGGTGGACTCGATGGTGAACGACGGCTTGTGGGATATCTATAACGACTATCACATGGGCACCACGGGCGAGCTGGTTGCCGAAAAGTATGGGATTACGCGCCAGGAGCAGGATGAGTATGCGGTGAACTCCCACCGCAAAGCGGTGGCGGCCATGAAAGAGTGCCGGTTCAAGTCGCAGATCGTGCCGGTGGAGTTGCCGGCCAAAAAGAAAGATGCAGCCCCGGTGCTCTTCGAGAAAGACGAATCGCCGCGGGAAGATACCAGTATTGAGCTGCTGCGGGCATTGAAGCCCGCTTTCAAAAAAGATGGAACGGTAACGGCGGGCAACGCTCCCGGCGTGAACGATGGAGCCGCGGCGTTGGTGGTGACCAGCGCTTCCCGAGCGAAAGAGCTTGGGTTGAAGCCCATGGCGCGCATTGTCGCGCAGTCCACCAGCGGTCTTCCGCCGGAGTGGGTGATGATGGCTCCGGTAGGCGCGGTGAAGAAGATATGGGAAAAGACCGGCTGGAAGAGTGGAGACGTCGATCTTTACGAACTGAACGAAGCCTTCTCGGTGCAGGCAATTGCCGTGATGCGTGAGCTTGGGCTCGATCCCAACCGGACCAATGTCAACGGCGGCGCGGTGGCATTAGGCCATCCCATCGGCGCCAGCGGCGCGCGGGTGCTGGTGACGTTGTTGTATGAAATGATCCGGCGCGATGTGCATCGCGGCATCGCGGCGCTGTGCCTTGGCGGCGGCAACGCGGTGGCCATGGCGGTAGAAAGGTAAGCCGCGCGGCTACAACCGTCTCTGACTACATCACGCGACGCGGTGATCCCGGTCACCGCTTGCCTTTGCATTTGCCGCTATACTGAAATCCTACCCTTGGCGGACCATTCCCGGTCCGCGCGCGCGACCCGCGCCGTGGTCAGCCTATGCTCTACAAAACCCTGAGCGCGGCGGTTTATGGCATCGACGCCAGCATCATTGAAGTCGAGGTGGATGTCTCGGGACTGAAGATGGCAGAGGACCACTTCCACACCGTGGGGCTGCCGGATGCTGCGGTGCGCGAGAGCCGCGACCGGGTGCGCGCGGCGCTGAAGAACTGCGGCTACGACATTCCGCCGACCCAGATCACGATCAATCTGGCCCCGGCCGACATTCGAAAAGAGGGCTCGGGATTCGACTTGCCAATGGCCCTGGGGATCCTGGGTGCGTATGGCGGGCTGAATCCCAAACAGATTGTGGACTGCCTGTTCGTCGGCGAGTTGTCGCTGGATGGCGGAGTGCGAGCGGTGCGAGGGGCGTTGCCGATCGCGGTGGAGGCTCGGGGAAAAAAGATCCAGAAAATGATTGTCCCCGAGGTGAACGCCAAAGAAGCAGCCATGGTCGGCGGAGTGGACGTGTTTCCGGTGAAGTCGCTGCTGGACGTGATCCAGTTTGTAAACTCGGGAAACGGCATCGAGCCCTTGAAAATCGCCCGCGAGGCGCTGTTCAGTGAAGAGCAGCACTCGGTGGTCGACTTCAAGGACGTGCGTGGACAGCAGACGGCGAAGCGGTCGCTGGAAGTGGCATGTGCCGGAGGCCACAACATCCTGATGATCGGTCCTCCCGGTTCCGGCAAGACGATGCTGGCCAAGCGTATGCCGACCATCCTGCCGCCGTTCACTTTTGAAGAAGCTTTGGAGACCACCAAGATTCACAGCGTCGCAGGCGTGCTGGATCCAGCGGCGGGGTTGGTGGGCATTCGTCCCTTTCGCGCGCCTCACCACACCATTTCCGACGCGGGTCTCATCGGCGGAGGCGCGGTGCCTCGGCCGGGGGAAGTTTCGCTGGCGCACAATGGCGTGCTGTTTCTGGATGAGCTGCCGGAATTCCCGCGCAACGTGCTCGAAGTCATGCGCCAACCTCTGGAAGACGGCACGGTTTGCATCGCGCGCGCGGCGATGTCGCTGACATTCCCCGCCCGCTTCATGCTGGCGGCCGCGATGAACCCTTGTCCTTGCGGATATTTTAACGATCGCTCCCGCGAGTGCCGGTGCACGCAACCCATGATCCAACGTTATATGTCAAAGATCTCCGGTCCGTTGATGGACCGGATCGATATCCACATCGACGTGCCGTCGGTGAATTACAAGGAGATGCGTTCGGGAACGGAGCCTGAGAATTCGAGCAGCATTCGTAGCCGGGTGATGCATGCGCGCGAGGTCCAGTTGACCAGATTCGCTTCGTCGCGCGAGAAGATCTATTGCAATGCCCAGATGGCGCCTCGGCACATCCGGACATTTTGCGCGCTCTCGTCCGACGGTGAAAGACTGCTGGAGCGGGCGATGACCCAGCAGGGCCTTACCGCCCGGGCCCATGACCGAATCTTGAAAGTTGCACGCACCATCGCCGATCTGGAATTGGCGGCAACCATCGCCCCCAAACACATCGCGGAGGCAATCCAGTACCGGAGTCTGGACCGCACGTTCTGGACCTGATCGCGAGCCGAGTTCAATCAGGTATTCGTTTGCTCGATCAGCTCGCATTGGCCGCTGTCTTCACTGGCCGCGTATCCTCGCCTTCCGCCGATATCTTTCCGTGAGCAAGGCCCGCCAGTTCCAGGTACAAGTGCTCCAGCTTTTGTGTGATCTCCGGCCATAAGTACTGCTCTGCTACACGCCGTCTGCCTGCCTGTCCGGCTCGGGTTCGCAGCCCGGGGTCCGCAATCAGCAAGCGCAGCATGCGCTCGAGATCGTTCACTTCACCCCGGCGAAAGGTGAAGCCAACGCCTTGGATCAGCTCGCGGTTTTCCGGAATGTCGCTGGTGAGCACGCAAATGCCGGCGCCCATCGCGTCGAGCAGTGCCAGGGAGAGCCCTTCCAAGTCGGACGGCAATACGAAGAGAGCGGCATTGGTGAGAAGTTCATCCAGTTGATCGCCCGCAATCCAATCGAGCAATCTGATGCGGGGACTCTCATGGGACTTGAGGGCTTGCGCGTAAGCCTGGCTATGACTCGACCCGCCCGCCAAAACCAGCTTCATGCCCCCCCCCAGCCGTTCAAAAGCCCGAATCAACAGATCGCAATTTTTTTCTGGTGAGAATCGTCCCAGGTACAAGACATACTCCTGGCGAGTTAGTCCCCATGCCGGAAGGTGCCGCACCGGCATCGCTTCCCGAAGATGAGTTCCATTGGGGATGAAATGGCACTCCACATGGTGGCGCTCGCGATAGCGCTGCTGCAATTCGCGCGAGACCACGACGGTGACATTGGGAAATCGTGCGGAGGCCCATTCCCCCATGCGCAGCACGCTGGAGGCAAGAAGTCCCCACTTGCGGCGCTGCCAATCGAGACCCTGGACAGTGACGACGGACCGCTTTCCGAACAGCCGCGGGAGAAAGGAGAATAATGCCGGCCCGAGTGCCTGGTAATGCACGATGTCACAATCGCAGCAGCAGGCGTGGATCGTGCTCAGCAGAGTGTGCAGGAACGTCTCCAGATGTTTGGAGTAAATGGTTGGGAGACGGACGATCCTCATGCCTTTGTAGGTCGGAAGCGTGGGAGTGAAGTTGTTCCGGCAATACACCGTCACTTGATGTCCACGCCTGGCCAGGCGTTCGCCGGTCTGTTCCCACGCTGCCTCGATGCCGCTGTACGGGGATCCCACTCCGCGTCCCCCCAGAAATGCAACTCGCACCGTGCGGGGCTGAGGGCGCGGCCAGGGGCGGATGTTCGAAGAGGGAATTGGTTTCGCCAGACTCGCGTAAAGGCCAACCAGGGCGCGGATATGGGTTCCCGGGTCGCACTTCAGGCGTGTCAGTTCACGGCCGGCTAGGCCCATCTGCCGGGCCAGCGCGGGGCGGTTGTATAAGAAATCGAGGGTCCGGGCTAATTCCTCGACATTCCCCGGCGGGTACAACAAACCAGTCTCGCCGCTGATCAGAAGTTCGCGACGCGAGCCCAGATCGCTGGCCACTACCGCACGCCCCTGAGCGTACGACTCCACGATTGCTTTACCAAAGGTTTCGTACGCATGCGACGGAAACACGGTGAACGCTGAAGATGCAATCAGGGATTCAAGCGCTTCAGCGGGGACGTGTCCCAGAAATTGGACGTTGCGCAACCTGAGAGCGTGTTGCAGCGATTCGAGTTCCTCCCGTTGCGGTCCGCTTCCTGCGATTTCAAGGTGGATATGGGGCAGGCGCGACATGGCGCGGAGTAGGTCGGGGATGCCTTTCTCCTTCGAAAGCCTGCCGAAATAAAGGATCGGCGCGCCGGGAGGGGGTGGCGGGGGTGGGCGATCGGAAAGCTTTTGAAAATGGGGCAGAACCTCGATCTTCGATGGGTTCCATCCGGCGCGAACCATGACTTCCTTCACGAAGTTGCTGGGTGCCAGGAATAGATCGACGCAGCGCTGGTACGTCCGCATCCAGCGGTGGAAATCCGCTTCGACGGCAAGCACTATCGCCGCAGCCCTGCCCCCGCGATAACAATTCCGCGAAACCACATGCCACGCCGAGCCGTGGGCGCAGAGCTCGCACGCTTCACCTCTCGAGACCATGTTGTAGCTGGGGCAGAGCAGCTTAAGGTCGTTCAGGTGATAGATCACGGGAATGCCCTGTCGCTTCAATTCCCAGAGTATCGATGGGGAGAAATGATGGTAGATGTTGCGCACGTGTGCCACGTCCGGCTGAAATTCCTCGATCATGGCCCGAAGGCATTTGCGAGCGACGGGAGAGTAGATGGCGTGGGCGGCCTGCTTCAGGTTTACGAGAGGGCTGGCCGTGCGATTGAACTCGAGGTGGGGGACGAAGTGCCGATCGTAAGGAGTGGGTTCCCCCCGGCTGTCGGCCATGGAGAATAGCGCGGCCTCGTGCCCCTGCGCGCGCAGCAGCCGCATGGCGTCGAACAGGTAGACCTCCGTTCCGCTAAACGGAAAGTTGTATTTGTTGCAGTAGAGAATCTTCATAGTCGACCTCGCCCGATGAGGCGATCTGGGTCAGGAAGAATTCCGCGAATGTCTTCACCTGTTTGCGGCGATTAAACCGCTCGAATACGCAGCGGCGCGCCGCACGTCCGATCTCGCGATTCGGCCGTCCCTGCCGGATCACGTCCAGCTTGGCGAGAAAGTCATCGCGGGAACGCGGTGTATACAAAAAGCCTGTCTTTCCGTCCGTCACCAACTCGGGAATGCCGGTGATGCACGGCGCCAACACCACCTTGCCGCGGGCCATGGCTTCCATCAGCACCAGCGGAATTCCTTCACTCCGGCTGGTGAGCACGACGGCATCACAGGCCTCATAGAGGTGCTCAAGGCGCGGGTGCGCCACATGCCCCAACAACTCCACCCGATCCCCAAGCCCCAATCTGGTAATCAGAGTTGCGAGGTGCGTTTTTAATGGCCCATTGCCCGCGATCTGTAAGCGAAAGCGGCCGCCGCGCTGCTTCCAGGCCGACAACGAGCGGAGAAGAAAGGCGTGGTCTTTTACCGCATGCAATCTCCCCACCGAAAGAAGATGAAGACCGGGTTGGTGGTTTGCAGATTCATTTGCCGGGCGCGGGACCTCTACACCCGGATGAAGGACCAGAATTCTCGAAGCGGAGATCTGCGGGAACATGGTCCGCAGAAAACTCCGGTTGTATTCGGAGACGGTGATGCAGAACCTGCAGTTCTCCAGCTTGGTATCGAGGTAGGCACGATGCAGGAGCAGGTCGGAGCCGTGCAGGGTCATGCTGAAGCCGGCGTTTAGCAGTCGGGCTGCCACCATGCCGACCCAGGCGGCGAAATACCCGTGGTGCACGTGAATGTGTACAACGGAGCGCCCCTGCAGCAGGGCGGCAAAATAGACTCCCAGTACGGTGTGCAGCAGTGCTTTCAGCCGCTGTGGCAGTGATTCGCAGCCGCGCCACAGGATTCGGGCTAAGGGCTCGGCTAACGCTTTGCCATGCAGAATGCACAGCGCCGCGGCGCGCACCACCACCGCGGGCCGAGGCTTGCCAACCCATATTATTTCGTTCGCCAGAGCCGCGATGGCTTGATCCGGCGGGAAGGGCCTTGGGCAACGCACACTGCAGGGGACCACCTGAACGCCGCGTCGGCGAAGTTCTGCAATTTCGTCCACCACGTAGAGTTCGGTATCCGCCGGAAGGAGGTTGGCCAGATAGGCGACAGCGCCGCCTTGCGAACCGGTGAAGCGGGATGGAAAGGGTAGGGTCATTCCGAAAGCAAGATCGGCTTGATGCCAATCGTCACCGTCTTTCCCAAAATTGGCGCAGCATCTGGGCCGTCGAGGACGAAGTACTTTTTGTAATTTCCCTTGAACCCGTATTCGCGGGTGGTGCAGCGCGAGTGGGCGCAGCTTTGAGCCGCATCCCAAACCGCCAGGGTTTGGGTTCCATCCGGCCGGGTGAGCCCGCAGGTCCAAAGCGAGCCGTCCGCCGCACATGCGGAGGTCATTCTGTTGCCGGCCATCCACCCGAAGACTTGCGTCCAAGCGATGGCGGCCGGGGAAAAGCATCCCTCGCGGGTTCCGTAGTCGCGGCAACCCTCGATACCGCTCGGATAAATCAACCGCCCCCAGGAGTTATCCGCTGCGTACCAGTACAATCGCTCGAAGCCGAGCGACCACCCCATCAAGTAATAACGCGCGAGAAACGCCTTCTGCATGTCGGAATCAGGCAGATTCGCATGGGTGTTTCCCCAACTACCTTCGGTGCTCCAGATTGGCGCACCGGCTGTTCTCGCGCGCAGTTCGGCGAGGTTAGTCCACTCTTGCGGAAGTCCGGTGGCTCCCGCCTCGACCACAGCGCCACCGCCTCCGTAGGTGTAGGCGTGCACCGCCAGCACATCGGTTACGTTCTGCGCCCCCCTCTGCCCCAGGTACACCTGAAGCGTGGACAGATCGCGGCCGATCGGCACCGCGTCGGGGTTGGTGAGGCGGAGGTCGGGAAGCATCCCGATCTGCGGCTCGTGAACGGCGGACGCGGTGCACGCCTCGTGGCTGAAGGTGAGAGTGCCTCGTGCGGTAAGAATGCAGTTGGCATCCTGCGTCATGCGTAACAGTTGCTGCGGGGTCCCAGTCCAGGACGCCGGGGCTTCGGTTCCGCGAGTGAATTCGTTCCACACCGTGAGGTAGCGAACTGGCGCGTATTCGTTCTTGCGCAACCCTGCGAGGTGGGTTCCGAGCTGGAAGACGAAGTCACGCCAATATTGATTCGCGCCGGTCCCGTCCGCGTTCAGGTCGGCAGGAGGAGCACAATCTCCCAGAGCTACGCGGGCAAAGTCACAGCCATCGTAATCCGGCCGGGAAGACGCCCAGGCCGGAGTCGAGCCCAGGGTAAGCAGCACATCGTCCACCCCGTTCTGCCGTGCCGCTCGCAGATAGTCGTCGAGCACAGCGAAGCGATAAACGTTGGGGTGAGGATTCAGGTTGTGCCAGCGGGTATCGGTGTCCCAAAGGCGAAGGGCACCGAACGGCAGGCGTGGCCAAGCGATCTTGTCACGGCGAAAATGCAAGCCAAAAAATGTCGCCGGGATGGTGTTCTGCGCAGAGGCCGCGCGCACAGCGCCTGGCGGTGCAGCTTGCGCTCGCGCCTTGGCAAGGGACCGGCCGAGCGGGGCGAGCAGGATGACGCAGAACAGCCCGAGGGTAGGAGCGAACTGCCACAGCGATACTGACCAGGACTTGGTCTCGGCCGACTCAATCAAGAAGTAGCCGGCACATGCGATGAGCTCGGCCCATCCATAGCCGGCGATCCCTGCCCGCGGAACCAAGGGTGCCGAGACCGACGCGAGTAACAGCACATGAACGCTGAATGCTCGGGTGACGATCCAGTGCCGGCCTACCACAAACAGCGCTGAAGCCTGCAGGTTGTAAACCGAGCTGACGAGCACTCCTACCGCGACGAAGGGAAACACCAGCAAGCTCGCGGTCCAGCGCATTCCGATCACATGGCGGATGGTCCACGGTGCTGCCAGGGTAAAAGCGGAAAGGAGTGCACCCAGTGCGATTACCTGAATGCGGACCGCTTGCGCGAGTGCTGACCGAAAGCTTGGGGAGTCGTTCTGCAAACGCGCGAGTCCTGCGATGGCCAGCCTGCCTGCGGCCAGGCGAAGCGCACCCAGGGACTCTGCGACGCGAATCGCGAGCCCCACGAAGGCGACCCCCTCGGCCCCCGCGAAGCGTCCGACAATCAAAGGATTTACCAGAGTACGCAGCTGCCAAATCCGGAGCGAGGCGGTCAAGGCGAGCCATACCGCAGCATGCAACTGATCTCGGTCAAATCCATTCGGAGGCGCAAACTCACCCTGGACCGCTGAAGGGCGACGATAAGTACGAACATCTGCCAGGTAAGCTGTCCCGTAACCGGAGCCCAAACCCCCTTCCCTCCCCAGGCCAGCGCAAACGAGATGACGAGTCCGGAAACTTGGCCAAGGAGTTCCAGGGAGGCCAGGCTGCGGAAACGCAGTTCCCGCTCCAGCTTGGCTGTGGGAATTCCTGCCATGCCGGCGACTGGAATCGTAAGCAGAAGGGCCAGAAAAGGGCCAACGAATTCACGATTGTGGAACCAACGTACCAGCAGCGGTAAGACGGCGATTCCGCATCCGATCAGGAAGGCCGAAGCGGTGGCGATCACTGCTGCGGCGCAAGCGTACTCGTTTTCATGCGGGGGAGTTTCACGACGCACCAGGTATGTATCCACGCCGACGCGTGACAGCGAGGCCAGTAGCGCCGCCAAGCCCATGGCGGTAAGAAAGACCCCGTAGGCATGGGGGCCGATCCACCAGGTCAGCACCAGCATGTTTCCAAGGCCGACCAGGATTCCCACCCCGTACCTGCCGGCCAGGTAGAAGCCGTCTCTGCCGAATAACGAAGCCCTCGCGGATGAAGCCAATGGTGCGGAGGTTCCGGATGCTGATGCAGTCCTCATGGCCGGGCGAACCTCGCGTGAAGCTCGGCCCGCCGGTTTTCCGCTCCCAGAATTCCGGCCAGAGCGAACAGCACCCCATTTACAAACTGATAATTCATCACTACGAAGCCGGCGTTAAACAGGTAGGCGAACAGGATCACCGGCCAGAGCTTGCGGAAGTCTCCGCCGTCCAGAGCGCCGCCGGGGCGTTCCTGTCGCGGGCTCGCCAAACGAAACAGGTCGACCAGGATCCACAGGTAAAGGGCAAATCCGAAGAGACCTCGCTCGACCGCGATTTCCAGGTAAGTGTTGTGGAAGAAGAACGCGTCCACCTTGAATCCGGTAATCCGCCGCGCTAACTCCGATTGCACGGACTGGGTTCCCCAACCGAGGCAGGGCTTTTCGAGGAACATCTGCCACGCCGCCCGGTACACGCTGACGCGGTATTCTATGGGACTTTCGGCATGCAACCGGGCAGCGAAGGAGTAGTCGCCGCTCAGTAAAACCGTGGCAGTACCAACCCCGGCCACGAGGATCACAACGACGCAGCTTCGGCGCAGCCGGCGATTTCCGCAAAGCAGGGCGGCAAGGGCCAGCGAAAGAAAGAATGAGACCCACACGGCGCGAGTCTTGGTGGCGAGGATGGCAAAGGGAAGCGCGATGAGCATCAGGGCAGAACCGAGGCCACGCAAGCGGCCGCGGGCGATGGCAGCGAGCGCGACCACGCCCAGCATGTTCAAGGTGACGCCGTTGGCCACCGCTTGCAGGAACGGCCCACGCGCCCGATCGAAGTGAATGCCGAGATTCGGGTCCAGGATGTAGCGCGGAAAGATCAACCCTTTTGCGCCGGTCAGAAAAGCGATGGCGACAAAGCAGAGATATCCCAGTGTCAGCAGCGCAAAAGTTTCGAACTGGCGGCGTGAAGCATCCTCAGAAAATACATATCCGGACAAGCAATAGAAGACCAACGGGACGGCCCATTTCGCGGCGAAAATGCTCCAGTTTTGCGCGTCGAAAGGCTCAGCAAGAAGGTCAAACAGGCCGAGCAGCGCCAGGAGCGTCATGGGAATTACGATCAAGCGCGGGAACACCAGTCGTTCCCGCAAAACGACCAATCTGGTGAAGATGACGGCCAGAAGCAAGGCGAAGGCAAGCCGGTCCGTGGAGGCAAAGTGCGGCCCCGGCGGTCGAAACAACATCACAGCGAGAGTTCCCAAGAACACCATCGCCGGCGCCCGAATAAACAGCAATCCGAGGCCGAACGCGGCCGCCGCACCCGCATCCGCCGCACGATGAGAAGTCCCGGTGGCCGCAACTGTGACTGATGCCATGGGGGCTCAGCGAGTAACGGAAGCAGGCGCTTCCCCTGCGCGGTAACCGAACGCAGCGCGATAAAGACCTTGATAGATTCGCTGACAGATCCGTTGACGAAGCGAATGTCCGGTGCGCCCATCCTTTCGAATGGTTGCTGCCGCAGACGGAAAAGCGATGACTTTCATACCTGCCTCCCAGTTACCTTCCTTCCCCGCGCACCACCACCAGCGCGGTGCGCAAGAGAATTTTCAGATCGCCCAACAAGGTCCAGTGGCGGATGTACTCCACATCCAGCTCCATGTTCCGATCGAAGGAGGGATCATGGCGTGCCTGGATCTGCCACAAGCCCGTCAGTCCTGGCGGAACATCGAGCCGCTGCAGGTGCTCGAGCTTATAGCGGCTGACATCGTCCAACGGGTGAGGCCGGGGGCCGACCAGGCTCATGTCGCCGCGCACCACGTTCCACAGCTGGGGCAGCTCGTCCAGGCTGTAACGGCGCAGAAACCTGCCAATGCGGGTAACTCGCGGATCGCCGGTAATCTTGAAACAGGGACCTTGGCGCTCGTTTCTGGCGCGGAGACGTTCCTTCAGCAGGTCAGACCCCGCGATCATGGTACGGAACTTGCAGCACAGGAACGGCCGGCCTTTTCGCCCGGCGCGGTCCGCCAGATAGAGAGCTGGGCCGCCGGAATCCATTTTGATCGCGAGCGCGATCAGAGCCAGGAGCGGCGACAGGACGATCAGCAGGATGGTGGAAAGAAAAATGTCGAGGGCCCGCTTGGCTTCGACTCCCAGTTCCGGCAAATGCTCTTCCCGCAGGGTGAGAAAGGGCAATCCAGCACATACTTCGACCCCAAGCTCCTGCTCGCCGACCCCAAAAGCATCGGGCACCATTTTCACGTCGAGATGCGCGCGCTCCGCCTCAAAGAGCACAAGCTCGACCAGCTGCGGGTCATGGGGCGATGCCAATATGATCTCGTCCACGAATTCGCGACGCGCAATCCAACCGAGATCGTGAATCGTACCCAGGGCGCCGCTTCCGGCAGCCGGTGGGGAACTTACAAACCCGCAATAGTTCCGCGCCGGAACTCCCTGCAGCTCCCGGCCAACCCGCTGCGCAACCTTGCGCTCGCCAACCACAACAACGTTGCGAAGGTTGCGGGCCTCCGGAAGGTGAATTCTCCTCCAACCTTCCATCAGCAGGAGCGAGGCGACCAGGGAAGCGGTGAGCAGAAGCGAGGCATTGTGTCCGCAAAGATATGCGCCGGCGCAGGTCAGACCGGTGGAGTAGATCATGACTTTAGCCAAGCCACGGGTCCGCTCTCTTTGCGTATGCGGCTGGTAGAGCCCTTCTGAATAGCAAAGCAAAGTCGCGATCGTGGCTTGGAACAACGCGAATCCGAGTGCATCGGTGAAGCGAACGGTGCGCAAGCCCAGGCATGCAAACCAGGGTCGAACCGCGACCACGGCAGCCGTAATCAGGAGAAAGTCGGCGGCCACACCCTCCGCCAGAGCCGTTCCCCGGGGCACCGTCCAGGCCCGCGGAAGAAGAGCTGCCAGCACGCCATGCCAACGATGATCGGTTTGGGGCAGCAAACGCGGAAAAACAACCTCGTCCGGTTTCGGCGCGGCTTGGACTCGTGGAACGGCGGAGGCCCTGCGGGCTGGCGACGCATCCGGGAACGGGACAACCGGACGGCTGGTCAATGCCGGGGAAGCCTTCTCGGCTGAAGGAAGAATCTCGAGGATCGCCGACACCGCCATTGCACCCTCTTCGCCGGACCCTAGACGCGCCGATAGAGGAACTCCGGAATAGGAAAAGTTCTTTCTGTCAGTACCACTCCGAGCAGCCGCATGTTCACTGTGGTCAACCACTGCTTCAATCTTTGAGCAACGATGCGCCTGGTGCTGTGAGCCTCGATGACTAAGACCGTCCCGTCGAGCCGGCTGCCTACCACGGCCGCATTCGCCTGATAGGCGGGTAGGTGCACGACGACGTAGTCCTGCTCCCGGCCGAGACTGGCGAGCAGTTCGCTTCCGCGATTGTCGTTGGTGGTCAACCGCTCGGTCGCGTTCGACCACACCCGGGGAAAGATCTGGCGGGAGGACTTCCGCAAGGAAGCGGAATCTCGCACTGCGTCCGATTCTTCGCATGTCCTCCCATACGTGTCCGAACATTCCAATTGTGTTTCGAATAGATAAACGTTGGCTCGCGACTGCGAAGCCAGATTGCGCGCGACTTCCCGGCAAAGCCAGCCGGTGGTGGCGGTCTGCGCCGCGGCACAGAAGGCAACCTGCCGCACCTCCGGATCGCGATTGGCAAAAAACAGTTGGTCCACAAGCCCATGGATCTGTTGCGCCAGCAGTTTGTCTTCCCACCGATCCGCGGTACGGTCCTCTAGGGGAGACTCCTCGGCCCCGGTTGCCCAGGCTTGAGCGCGGAGTGCGTCGGCGAGCACGCTCATCAGCTCGCTCTCAATCTGCGCGGCAGGGAAGCCAACACCGGGGTGTCGAGTGAATCGAGTACTTCCGCAGGAGTTCGCAAGCAAGGATCCGCATAGTCCGCAGCCAAACCGATTGCAGCGCTCACGGTTGTCGCCAGGGCAAGGCTCACTAGCGTGAAGCTCCACGCCGGGATGACGGGGAGGAGGGGAGCGATGGGTTCTTCCGCGATGGCGGCGTTCACAATGCCTTGCCGGTCCAGCGCGTCTCCGACCCGCGCTTCCTCCCGCTTGTTCTGATAAAGGAAGTACTTGTCCTCCACTGCTTTCAGGGTGCGCAGCAAGTCGTCTTGCCGGATGGCTTGCACGCCCAGCCGCTGCGCCGCCGCACGGTACTGCAAAACCAGCAGGTCCGCCGCGGCGGAACGGGCTTGGAGCGTGCGCAGTTCCACTTTCGCCTTTTCCAATTCCGTCTGCGCCCAATCGTAAGTGGGATCGTATTGGCTGGTCTGCTCGATTACTGGGGTCAATCGCTCGGCAGTAATGGCCGCTTGCGCTTGCGCAATTTGTTCATCCACCTCCTCTACCAGACGGTAGGAGGGAAGAAACTTGGTCAGCAATTCGGTGCGCTTGAGGTGAAGTTCCAGCAGCCGGGACTTCATCTTCTCCAGCAGTTGCGGGTTGTCGGAGCTGTGGACCTCGTTAGTCCTTCGTGCGGGAGTGTGTTCCAGGGTTGCGCGCAGGGCAGAGACCCGTTCGGCTGTCTCGCTGACCGCAAGCCCCAGCAAGCGATCCTGATGCTCGGCATCGCTCAAATTCCGCAGCAGGAGGTCGCGCTCGCTGGCAGCGGACACGACCCCCTCACGGCGGGAAAACTGCTCCACTTCGCGGCCCGTCCGAATGACTTCCTGGCGTGCCTGACCGGCCTGCTGATCAAAAAAGTCAAACTCGTCTTTCGGACCTCGAAGGCGTTCATGACGGGTCAAATACGCCTGGGACAGGCATTTGAGGACAGTTGCCGCTTCCCTCGGATCCGCTGACCTGTATGACAAGGCTATCAGTTTGGTCTTGGGAATCGGTTCAACCTTCAAATGCCTGGCCAGGCGTCGCGCCGCCAACGCAACTCGTTCGGAAGCTTCGCTTCTCTCCAGCTTCGATGATTTTTGTGCTTCTTCCAACTGTGCATTCTGGGCGACGGTCCGCAAGATTTCCTCGTCCCGCAGCAACTCGACTTCTGAGTTCAGCTCTTCCTCGCTCACTTCCTGGAAGCCCAACACCGGCGATTGCGACGGCGTCGGCGCCACCGCTGGATCGATTCGGCCCTTGCTGACCAGGATCTTCATATGCGCTTCGTAGCGAGGGGTGAGGAGCCAGTACACCAATGCGCCCACCAGCACAATGACGAAGCAGATGCGAATCACCCTCAGCTGACGAAAGAACACGGAAAGCAGATCGCGCAGCGTGGGGTATGCGGCTCTGGATTCCGCGGATCGCAGGATGATCGGGCTGGGCATAAATCGACCGCGCCTTCAAAACTGCAGCGGATTCACGTACATGCTCAAGTTCGAACTTGGCAGAAATCTCTGGATCTTCGAAAATGCGCTGCGGGGAACGAAGATCAGATCTCCGGGCTGCAGGCGCATGTCTTCGGAAAGGTCCCGGCTGGCCATGAGCTTGCCGACATCCACCACGCGTGATTCCACCAAGTCGCCGGCAATACGCCGGAACACGACGATCTGCGAATGCTTGGCCTGGCCATTGAAACCGCCCGCCAAAGCGAGCCCTTCGCTGAGGGTGATGTCGCTGCGCAACTCATATTTGCCGGGATGCACGACTTCTCCCGAGGCGATGAAATAGGGATGCTCGAACTCCTTGAGCGCGATGGTGATCTCGGGATCCCGCAGACGATCGGAGTATGCCGTCACTACCGCTTCCTGCAGTTGGGCCAGAGTCGCGCCCTCCGCATACACCGGCGCGACTCCCTGCAGTCCCAGGAAGCCATCGGGCTGCACGGTTATGATTTGATTAAGTTCAGGCGAGTAGGTGAAGCGGATTTCCAGAATATCGCTGTTGTGAATCCGGTACAGCGGACGGCGTTCCCCCGTCAGTGCTGGACTCGACGCACCATCCGCTGATCCGGACTTCGTGATGACCGGCCCAGTGCTTGCAGCTGCTACCCTTGGCTCATTGTCCTGGGCTTGCGCCACCACACACGCCTGTTGCGCAATGCAGCAGGCCAGAAAAATCGCGAGTGCCAAGCTTCTCGGCATACATCCACTACCTGGCATGTCCGGGCTGCCTCTGTGGCCCTCGCATGATTCGCTAAGACAATCCGAAACTAGTCTGAAATCGTGACCGCAGCAAGACTTGCAAAGTAGCGTCCACGAAAGTAGGCAAAACTGAAGTTAACCAAATCGCCGCCGGCGAGCTCCGCGCGTGGCCTCTAAGCGGCGGTCAGGCTTGAAGAATGCCAGGCAAAAGGGCCCTTCTGCAGACGCCGGGCCCGGACGATGTTTACCTACGAAAGTAGGTACCCCGGAAGTAGACTTGCGGGGCATACTCCTGGCGGGCTGTCACACGGGACTGTGATGTAGCTCGCAGAAGCGGCAACCTTCACGGTTCTAGAATTGAGGGTTCTCGCTTTACCATACTATGAACTCTGGCCAGGTTGATCGACCGCTGTCTGTTCTTTTGTGCGACTCCAATCAAATGCAGTCGCAGCTTTTGCTTTCTGCCTTGCGCCACCGTCCGGAGTTTCGAGTATCGTCCTGCCCGATGGATTCGGACGCTGTCCTCCACGCGTTGGAGTCCGCAGATTCTGAAGTAGCCATCTTCTGCATTCAGCGTCCCGACGATCCGTGGGAGGACCTGGTGACCATGCGGCAAGCGCGACTCCACTATCCCGCCTTGCAGTGTATTGTCCTCACCGAGCACGAGAATCGGGAATTGGTGGTCAACGCCTTCCGCTCCGGAGCGAAAGGTGTCTTCTGTTTCTCGGATTACCCTTTTCGGATGTTGTGCCGCTGTATCCGGGTGATTCATGAAGGTCAAATCTGGGCCAACGCGCAGCAGTTGCACTACGTGATGGAACCGTTATGTTTCGTGCCTTCACTACGGGTGGTAAACGCCAATGGCGGGCGATTGCTGACCGCGCGCGAGGAGCAGGTGGTTGCCCTGGTCGCCGACGGTCTCGGCAACCGTGAAATCGGCAAAGAGTTGCAGCTAAGCGAACACACCATCAAGAAATATCTGCTGCGAATATTCGACAAAGTCGGCATTTCGACCCGGGTAGAGCTGGTCCTCTATGCCGTGAGCCGGGGAACCCGCCGCGAGGCGGAATGGCTTCCCCGGGTGGCAACGTAGAGGGTTGGCCTGCGCCGCGTTTCTGGTGTACCCTTCCCCTCGTGAGCATCCCACGCCGTCTGTTTTCTTCGCTGTGCGCACTACTGCTCTGCGCCGGCGCTTTCCTGCCGTCCTATCCGAGTGGCTTGGCGGAAACTTCCGAAGTGGTTTACAGCGCGCAAGAGCAACCCATCGTAGCCCAACTGAAGACGTTGCGCAGTCTGCCTGATGATGTCCGGGCGCGGGTCCAGAAGGACCTGGCGCTCGAAATCCGCCGGCTTCCGGTGACGCCGAATAAGTTGCAGCTGGCGAACTGGCTGGCTAGCCGCGCGACCGAAGGCGACTTCGGACACGACACTCTGCAGGAAGTGGCCACAACCCTCGCCGATGCGCTTCGCGAGCAGCCCCAGCCTAACAACAAAGAAGGTCAGCCGGATGGCGCCTACATGGAGTTGGCCGAACTTGCCCGCTACGAGCACGTGCAGGTAAGCCTTGACTCTCCGGCCTACACCGCTTCCCTGGCGAACCTCGAGCACCAGGACCAGAGCCGCCAGCAGGCCGACTTTACCTTGACCGACTTGCAGGGCCGCACCTGGAAGCTGAAAGATCTTAAAGGTAAGGTCGTGCTGGTGAATTTCTGGGCGACATGGTGTCCGCCCTGTCGCAAAGAGATGCCCGATCTCGAGTCACTCTACAATGAGTTCCACGCAAAGGGATTCGAGGTGCTGGCCATCTCCGACGAAGAGCTGGCCAAAGTCAAGCCCTTCATCGCCGGCAAGGCGATTACCTACCCCGTTCTTCTCGATCCGGACCGGAAAGTGAACACGGAATTTGCTGTCGAGGGGATTCCGAAAAGCTTTGTGTATGATCGCGAAGGAAAATTGGTGGCCCAGTCGGTGGACATGCGTACCCGCCATCAATTTCTTGAGATGTTAAGTCAGGCAGGTCTGAAGTAGCCGCCGGGGTTACCAGGTACCCACGTTCAGGGTGATTCCGGTGCTGAACCGAAAACCGTTATCGAAATTTTCTCCATTCAAATTGCCCAGCCAGGACCGGACATATTCCAGGTTGGCCACCTGCAGTGACAGGGCCGGGTTCAACTTTACGTTGACGCCGCCTCCCACGGGCAAAGAAAAGCCGGTGGCCTCGTAATTGAAAGCGGCGCATCGCGGATCTTCGGGGCAGTGCGGGCTGAACGGAGGCGGAGGATCCGGCTGCACACAATTGTGACAGAACTTCTCCGTGATCTTTTGACCTCCGAAACGCACATGGAAGTAAGGGTTCCAGCGCCCGCCTGCATTCCACACCCACTGCGGTCCGGTGGTGAACGTCAATGAGTCACCGCTCCAGTTGGTGGGCAAACTGTTGCCCAAGGTGCAGCCGCCCACTTCGACGGTCCATTGCGAGATCGGAGACATTCGAAACGCCGCGACGGCGCCTCCGCCATAGCAGGTGAGATTGGGGAATTGCAGCACCGAGGGGACTGTGGCGGTGATCTGGAAGGGGGGAACTCCGGGCCGCTCCTCGTCTGGGCCTGAGCGAGCCGGAGATGTGGCGTACTCCGGGTAGAGTTCCCCGCGATATTCGCTGGGGCTGGCCCGGTCCTCCCGGCGCCACGGATACTCCAGAGACAGCAGGTTGGCAAAGCTCTGCGCTGGGTTCAGGGCAAGGCGGGCGAATATGCGCAGCCCTACGCTGTCGGTGTGATCCTCAATCCGGCGCACCAGGTAGCGGTCGCCAATGTCACTCAGGACTGTCCAGCCGATCCCCAGAGTTGGAGTGATCACGTGGTCCACAAATCCGTAAGCGCAACACTTGGTCTGAATATGTCCGATGCTTGCTTCACTCAACGGCCCGATCTCAAATTGCTCGCTGAAGGCCCAGGCGTAAGCGGTGGCGCGCATACGGCCCATCCAGTAGTCACGGCTCTTGCCGAACTCCACGTTACGGTAACGAGTGTCGTGGTGGATCCAGATATAAGCCGATACAGCTCCCTGAATGGGGTGGCCGAGATAATTTTCGTAATATCCATCCCCGTCGGACCAGCCGTGCAGGGCGCCTAGCGCGTCGAAGTAGCCTCCGAAAGGTTGATTGAAAAAGGGCTCACGGGTGCCCTGCTCGGTCGCCAGCCGGAAGCTGTGCATAACTCCGAGGAAGAGCAGGGAAGACTTGAACAGGCCCCCCCACTGTACTCCGCGCTGGTTGGCCTCGTTGCGCCGCGGCGGGGCGATGACCGGCGCGGGAGGAAGCGGGACTCGACCTGGAACGTCTGAGCCATCCCCGGGAATATTCAGGTCATCCCCGTCGAAAGATATGGGCGTCAGCCCGAAGTCGTCATTGACGAAACGATCGGGCGCACTCACAAACGGCGATATCACGGATTGGAGGGAAAATTCGGGCTGGATGGATGACGCGGTATCGCTACGTTCCAAGTTGCCGGGTTCTTGCGCAAGCGCCGCCGAGCCGACTAGAAGGATGGCCAGAAGCACAGCAAACCTCAGGATGAGCCCTTGAGCCGCCATGCCGGACAGCCGCGAAACCACTGAAATTTCCCCTCGAAACTTCTCCCTCAAACACTGCTCTCTTTCCAATCACACGCCACTTGCCAAAAACAGATTAGCTACGGCGCTGCCGCACACGCGATCCAGCAAAACCAGGTAGATTAAAAGTGTACATCGGTTCGCTGGGTAGAAACCGGAATTCCAGAGTCTTGGGGGATTAGCGGCTCTGTAGTGTGGTCGCGAGCTCCGCTCGGGGGATGGGACGTTGTTCCCCGGTTTGCAGGTCCTTCAAAGCGAACACGTCGGAAGCCACTTCGTCGCCGCCCACAATCAGGGCGTACCGGGCCCCCAGCTTGCTTGCCGTTTCCAGAGATTTCTTCATGCGAAAACTCTCGTCTCCGAGTTCGACGGCGACGTCGTGCTCGCGGAGCTCTCGAGCCAGACGGGCAGCGTGAATGTTCATGTCTGCGCCGAGAGGAGCGATGTAAACGTCGGGCTTGCGCTGAGCGGATTCGGCGGATTGGGTTAGGGACATCACCAGCCGGTCTTCGCCGATGGCAAAACCGATTCCCGGCGCGGGCGGACCGCCCAGGGATTCCGACAATCCGTCGTAGCGGCCGCCGCCCAGGATAGCGTTCTGGGCACCGAGTGCGCCGTGGGTAAATTCGAAGGCGGTACGGGTGTAGTAGTCGAGGCCGCGCACCAGGCGATCGTTCAAGGTGAAGGCGATGCCGGTGGCGGTAAGGATCGCCTGCACCGCTTCGAAGTGCTTGCGGCAGGGTTCGTCGAGATACTGGCTGATGCGCGGCAGGGTTTCGATGATGGGCTGGTCTTCGGGAACTTTGCAGTCAAACACGCGCAGGGGATTGGTCACCGCGCGGCGCTGGCAGTCGGCGCACATCTTTGCCGCGACGGGTTCGAGTGCCTTGCGCAACGCCTCGTTGTAAGTCGCGCGATCGTTGACGCAGCCGACCGAGTTGAGTTCCAGGGTCCAATCCTTGATGTCCAGACGATCGAGAAGAGTTGCGAGAAGTGTCAGGATTTCGGCGTCGCGCGCGGGAGATTCGCTGCCCGCGGTAGGCGGCCCGATGATTTCCGCGCCGATCTGATAAAACTGCCGGTAACGTCCCTTCTGCGGCCGCTCACGGCGAAACTGCGGTCCGATGTAGAACAGCTTGCTGAGCCCCCGGTCCCAGAGCTTGTGCTCGATGTAGGCGCGGACGACTCCTGCGGTGTTTTCAGGGCGGAGGGTCAGGGACTGGCCTTTGTCGGATTGCGCGCGTCCCCGATCTTCGAACGTGAACATCTCTTTCGAAACGATGTCGGTTTCTTCGCCGACCGAGCGCGCGAAAAGTTGCGTCTCTTCGAAGACAGGCGTACGGATTTCGTGGAAGTTGTAAGCGCGAAAGACATCGCGGACGGTATCCTCAACCAAGTTCCACAGCGCCGTGTCCGGCGGCAGCAGATCGCGGGTTCCACGAACGGCCTTAATCATACGTAGCGCCGGCGTCCCGCCGGCCACCCTTACTTTCTTGCCGGCAAGATGCCGGCGCTACCAACTTCCTTCAGATACGTTTCTTTGTACTCCAAATAATTCTTCGCGTAGCGCATGATTGCCTGCTGGTCGCCCTCGTGGAGCTTGCGGCGGAATTTGCCGGGTGAGCCCATCCACAACGATCCCGGTTCGACTTTCGTCTTCTCGGGAATCAGTGTGCCCGCGGCAATAATCGAACCGGCGCCGATCACCGCGCCGTTCAGGATGATCGATCCCATGCCGATCAGGCAGCGGTCTTCGATCACGCATCCATGCAGCGTGACGGAATGGCCCACGGTTACGTATTCGCCGAGGAACACGCCATATTGTTCCTTCATGCCGTGCAGCACGCTGCAATCCTGCACGTTGGAGTGCGCGCCGATTCGGATCGAATGAACGTCCCCGCGGACCACGGCGTTCATCCACACGCTGGCGTGCTCGCCCAGCACGACGTCGCCAATGAGTTGCGCCGATTCATCCACATAGCAAGTGGCGGGGATCGTCGGAGCGATGCCTTTGTAGGAACGAATCATGAGCGGAAGGTTTGAAGATATCACGACGTATGGTTTGCCGCCCGGTCATCTCCTCCGCTATAGTTTTGCTTTGCTATGTTTCAAGACTTCCATGCCGTGGATCGCTGGACCAGGAAAGAAGTGCACGTCCTCTATCAAGCGTTAATTGTGGCGATCGCAACCCGTCACGCGGACGCGGTAGACGTGAAGTTTCTGGTGGATGGCCAGCAGATCTGGGTGGCGTTGCCCCTGGCGGGTTGGAACGAGTACCGGCAACGCACCGGCAAGGTCATCACCGATCCCATGGCGATTGAGATCGCCGGCCATTACATCAAGTGGGCCCTGGAGTCGGGCGAAGGCATGGGGAAGGAAATGTTCTCCTTGACTGTGCCGGAGTTGCTGGAACACCTGGAAGGCGTCGTACGCGATGCCGATGTGAACGTCACCTCCTCGATTTCGCCCGATATCGAGCAGGTTCGCGGCTGACCCAGCCGGGTTTGCCACGGTTGTCCGTCACACTGCCCTGTGACGCCCGTCTCTTTGCCTTCCCGCCGGTTTTTGAAAGAATCAATGTCGGGCTGTGCCGCCGCCTGCAGTGAGAGTGGCGGCTCGAACCCGGCTTGGAAAGCCTTCGTGAATGAGAGAGAATACTCGTTTGGCTTGGAGAGGACGCTTGCGCGCTGGGCGTTTTCTCGCCGCGGGGCTTGGCCCGCGAGGTTGAAGTTCAAGGAGCCGCAATTATGTCCAGCCTTACGTTAGAAGTTCCTGCCGCAACCGGCGAAGGAAGAAATAAGAAACTGCAGCAGTGGGTGGAGGAAGTGGCCCGCCTGTGCAAGCCCGACCGGGTGCACTGGTGCGACGGCTCCAACGACGAGTACCAGGCGATGCTGCAACTCATGACCATGAGCGGCACGGCCATCTGGCTGAACTCCCAGAAGCGGCCCAACAGCATTCTGGTGCGCTCGAATCCCGCCGATGTGGCCCGCGTGGAAGATCGCACCTTCATCTGCTCCAACCGCCAGGAGGAGGCCGGGCCCACCAACAATTGGGAAGATCCGGCCAAGATGAAGGCCAAGCTGCGCGGCCTTTATGAAGGATCGATGCTGGGGCGGACGATGTATGTGATCCCCTACAGTATGGGGCCGATTGGGTCCCCAATCGCCAAGATTGGGGTGGAGATCACCGATTCGCCGTACGTGGTGGCGAACATGCACACCATGGCCCGGGTCGGCGAACGCGTGCTGGAGGTTTTGGGCGAAGACGGAGATTTTGTTAAGGGACTGCACTCGATTGGGGCGCCTCTGCAAGCGGGGCAGCAGGACTCGACCTGGCCCTGCAATGCGGAGCACAAGTACATCTGCCATTTCCCGGAGACGCGCGAGATTTGGTCGTATGGCTCGGGGTATGGCGGAAACGCGCTGCTGGGAAAGAAGTGCCATGCGCTGCGCATCGCTTCCGTGCAGGCGCGGGATGAAGGTTGGCTGGCCGAGCACATGCTGATCCTCAAGCTGATTAGTCCCCAGGGGGAAGTGAAATACATCACTGGAGCGTTTCCCTCGGCGTGCGGCAAGACCAACCTGGCTATGCTGATCCCCTCCATCCCCGGATGGCGGGTGGAAACTGTGGGCGATGACATTGCGTGGATGAAGTTTGGGGCGGACGGTCGGCTGTATGCGATCAACCCGGAGTACGGCTTCTTCGGAGTGGCGCCTGGAACCAGCATGAAATCGAACCCCAACGCCATGCTGACCGCGACCAAGAACTCGATCTTTACCAACTGTGCCATGACGCCGGAGGGGGACATTTGGTGGGAAGGGATGACCGACCAGGCGCCGCCGCAACTGATGGATTGGTTACGGCGCCCGTGGACGCCGAAAGCCGGAACCAAGGCGGCGCACCCGAATGCCCGATTCACTACGCCGGCGAAGCAATGTCCGGTGATCGCCCCGGAATGGGAAGATCCCCGGGGAGTGCCGATTGACGCGATTCTGTTTGGCGGACGGCGCGCGGGGATTGTGCCGCTCGTAATCGAAGCCTTCGACTGGCAGCACGGAACCTTTCTGGGCGCGACGGCGAGCAGCGAGACCACTGCGGCCGCGGCGGGCAAAGTCGGGCAACTGCGGCGCGATCCCATGGCCATGCTGCCGTTTTGCGGATACCACATGGGGGATTACTTCGCGCATTGGCTGACCGTAGGCCAGCGTACGGATGTGAAGCTCCCGAAAATCTTCTACGTGAACTGGTTCCGGCAGGATGAGAATGGCAAGTTCCTGTGGCCCGGGTATGGTGAAAACAGCCGGGTGCTGAAATGGGTATTCCAGCGCTGTGACAACTCAGTGGGGGCGGTCGATACTCCGATCGGACGTTTACCGGAGAAGAAGGATTTCGACACCGGTGGACTCGACATCCCGGCAAAGAATCTCGACCAACTGCTCAGCGTTGACGTGCCGGGATGGATGGCGGAGGCGCCGCGCATTGAGCAACACTTCGAGAAATTCGGTGACCGGCTGCCGCAAGGGCTGCGGGAAGAGCTGAAGAAAATGGTCCAGCGGCTGCAGGCGGCCAACAAGTAAGCTGCCTCGCGCAACTCCGTCGTGATCGGGCTGGCCGGCGCTCCTTTTGGTTCTGCAGGAGCGCCGGCTAGCGGTACAGGCGAGTCCCGTAAGCACCTCGCTGCCGAAACCTACAGCCGAAGTGCAATCCAAAGAGAATTCCCTTCCGATATCTGGCATTTCTGGTGCATAGCCCTGACTATGCTGAGTGGCTACACCATCCTTAAGTGACTCTCCCTCGAAGCACAAGGTCGCAAGCTTTCCAGCACAGTGGGATCCGAAGCTTGGAATTCACGTGACTTGAAGTCG
>JADMIO011403824.1_pt1 | contig 97828 bp, 89 predicted proteins | sample 8958161 | NCBI WGS metagenome assembly JADMIO01 (sample SAMN16585339, study PRJNA669376) | soil metagenome | isolation source: Crop rotation soil | place: USA: Cullars Rotation, Alabama | collected 2011
GCCGCGACTTCAAGTCACGTGAATTCCAAGCTTCGGATCCCACTGTGCTGGAAAGACAAAATAGTTGATACTTGTCCAGCCACCAAAACTGCGCATCACTTTCAGGCTCTCCACAATATCTTCAAAACCATAATTATTGGGACGGTAATACGCTTCATAGATATGTTTCCTGGCTGAGTTGGTACTTACGCGCATGCTGTTGAGACCGGCTTCGCATAATGCTTTTACTGCATCAGGCTTCGAACCATTGGTATTAATATTGATGCTGCCACGTTGCGTGTGTTTACGCATTTCAATAATAGATGCGCGTATGGTTTCCCACATCAGCAAAGGTTCGCCTTCGCATCCCTGGCCAAATGAAACAATGGGATACGGTGCTGTTTCAAGGTGCGGCACAGTAAACTCAACAATCTCTTCTGCAGATGGCTTAAACGTTAGACGATCTTGTGTGGAAGGAATGGTTTCTTCCTGTGGCTGAAAAGAAATGCAACCAATACAATTGGCATTACATGCAGGAGAAGTAGGAACCGGGCATTCCCATCTTTCAAGAGAGAAGTTTCTTGCGGCAGGACAATTATAGGTCATGCAACAGTTCTCCATCAAATGCTTCACCAGCCGGTTGTGTGGGTATGTATGTAGCAGCCACTCGGCCCCTGCTTTAATTTTTGTGTTGTCATAACCTGCGCATTCCTGCCTGATATCCTGTTCAATTCTTACAGCAGGTACATAAAATGTATTGTTGTGCCAGCCGGCAGCAGTATAACAAAACAATGGAAGGGTGGGAGCATCAGGCGCTGTTTCATAAGCGGCAAGATATAAACCCGTATGTGCAGGAGGAATAAATGCGGCCACGGCCCAACCTTTTTCGCAAAGACGCATGTCGCCGGTCTTTACATCAATACCAATGCCGCGTCTGCCGGGCAATTCATATAAACTTCCACCGTCGGGTAATACTATCCATTCGTCGTCCGGCACAGGCATTGCGTCCCATCCACTCCGGCCGGTCGCGTACAAAGTAGTGTCTTCAAAAATGGTCCCTTTCCCGTCTGAGTACAGTAAGTAGGGTGAATGTTTAAGCTCCATAGTCGTGAAACGTGATTCGTGAGACGTGAGCCTTTCGCTGCATCATCGGTCTCACGACTGACGACTCACGACTCACGTTTTCAAATAATGCCTGCAAAATTCGTGAATTTGATCCAGTTCTTCGAATTGAAGATTCCGGCGCAGTTCAAACCTTAAAATACCGGATTGGGAGGTTTCTATGGTGATAGAATCGTAATGGGCCTCGATGTTGTTAATATTCGACCATAAAAAAAAGCTGCTGTTGGGTATACCTGAGATGGTAATACCAATATGGTGAAAGGCCACCATTTCAGCCAGGTTTACTTTGTGTTCGCAATAAGTAAGATAACCGTAAGCGCCACTGATTAAGACAAGCACGGCGCCCATGATCCAGTTGTTTTGCAATAACAATACACCCGCTGCGCCCAGGAATATGATGCATTCTATAAACCGGAACACCATGTTTACTTTGGGAAGCTCCCGTGCCAGGTTGTGACTGGTAAAAACGAGTACGATAATATCCAGGCCAATAATTAACTGGCACCAGAAATACAACTGGTTCATGTGTGGCTGTCGTAGTTCCTGGGTAGCATTCAGGATAATTAGTAACCCGGCAATAAGGTGGAGAAAACGTCCAATGCGTTTCAGGTTTTCGTAAGCCGGATGAACAATGGAGATGGCGAGTGCATTCATACAGCAGTTATTTGTGCTTTGATGCAAGCTCAGGAAAAATCCACACTAAAATCTAAAGATTTTAAGCTTCCGGCCCCGCGTTATGAGTTGCAGGGAAGCCATCCGCGGTTTTTGCCCACTACTCGTAGCTCGTAGCTTTTTTCACAGCCCGAGGCTCATGGCTTTCCTTAGCCTTCCCTCGCAATAAACGTTGAATTCATCTTCTTCTGCGTCGCCTTCTTCATCAATTGTTTCGCGTTGTAAGAGGCGGTTGTTTTTAAAATCGAGGGTCAGCAGGTCGTCTTTTAATACAATATTGTTGAAGTCTGCCCAACTGTATTTTCGTCTGAACAGTGTATTGATTACAACCCGGTCATCTGTAAAACCTATTTCCAGCGGAAGCTTGGCCTGTCGCTCAAACAATCCCATTAAAGCGAATGGTAGAAATAGCCAGGAAAGAAACGGCATCGTTACCCATGCAATAGCGGCAATATATAGTGCGCTGCTGTAATAAGGAGTTTTCCCGTTCTTTCGCTGCTGGTAAAGGTTGTAGCCAATAATGGCTGAAACACCAATGGCGCCAAACAGGTAGGAAATCTTAATATTATCAGAGAATAATTGCTCCCTTGCAAAAAGCAATACCGAAATAGCCAATAACAATAGCGAAAACCGATCGATGTATTTACTGCTGGTATTTTTTAGCGTAACAACATATAGATAAACCATTCCAAGTACGATTTACGAAATACAAAGTACGATGTGCTGAGATTCGAAGGTACCTGCTATTATTTTAAATTCGTGAGAAGCAAATGTGGAAATATTGAAAATGTGAAGATGTGCAAATATGGAAATTGGAATAAATGCTATTACTTAACGAGATCCATCCAGGTACTTTGTACTTCGTACCTCATACTTAGTTCGCCGCTACCATAAGATTGCACATCTTCCATAGAATACGTGCGCCTACGTTAGCATCCCATTCGCCTTCGCCAACGCCCACTTCGTTTAAATCAAAACCAATGAGCTTGCGGCCGCTTTTAAGTATCTGCCGGAAAAGATAAAATGTTTGTTCTGTTTCCAGTCCGCCCTGTACGGGTGTACCGGTATTGGGACAAAGTTTTGGATCAAGTCCATCCACATCAAAACTTATGAAGACTTTTTGTGGCAGGTGGTTCACTACTTCATCAACGATCTGTTTCCATGTCTGTCCCTCATACTGCCGTTCTTTAAGATCCTTATCGAAATATGTAATGACCCTGTAGTTGCTGTTGTTGATATATTCCCATTCTTCATCACAAAAATCCCTTACGCCTACTTGTATCAGTCTTTCTACTTCCGGTATTTCATTAAGGGTGTTGTACATGATGCTGGCGTGGCTATAAGTAAACCCTTCGTATCCTTTACGGAGATCGCAATGGGCATCAATTTGTAAAATGCCAAAATTGCCGTGCTTTTCTGCAATGGCTTTGAAATAACCCAATGGCGTACTATGATCGCCACCTAATAATCCAACGAGTTTGCCTTTACTGAGCAGATCCTTTGTTTGATCGTACACCCACTGGTTAAGGTATATGCCACCTTCATTTATTTCTTTCATGGATTTGCACATGAAAGTGTTCTTTTCCACTTTTTCGCCCTTGGCGATATAGTCAATAAAGAGTTCTGCTTCTTTGCGCAGGTAATCACTCTTCATCAATATTTTTTTGTCTGAGTGCCGCATGTAGAAACCTTGCTTCCAGCCATCTTTTACATCATTATCGAAGAGGTCAACCTGCAGGCTGGCTTTGAAGATATGGTCGGCCGCGCGGGCAGTGCCTGCGCTGCAGCTTACGGTTACTTCCCATGGTACAGGAAGAATTACAACTCTTGCATCTTCTTCTGCAAAAGGTAACCCGAAAATATTGTTATTGGGGTTACCTACCCGGTTAGCATCAAATTGAGAAAGGTCTGTCATAATAGGGTGTTCCTTCATTAGAACGCTGCGCAAGTTAGTGCAGTATTGAATAAGACAAAAATAATGTGGAAATGGAGGGATAATGTGGAAATGTGAAAATGGTTCGAGGCCTTCATTTTCACACTTCCACATCTGCACATTCTCACATTATTTACATTTCCACATTTCTTTTTCGCCTAATTTTGCGGCATGAAGAAGACCCACATCATTATACTGGTGTTGATTGCTGCTGCTATTGCTGTGCTCATCAGCTACACTGGTAACCTCAGCACTTATGAAACTGTTGCTTCCGCCCGCCAGAAAGAAGGAAAATTTGTGCGGCTCATTGCCAAAGTGGATAATTCACAGCCGGTAGAATATGATCCTATCAAAAATCCGAACTATATGGTGTTTACTGCTGTTGATACGCTGGGCAACACTACCAAAGTAATTTATCGCAATGCCAAACCCGCCGATTTTGAAAAAAGCGAGCGGCTGGTATTAAACGGTAAAATGCAAAACGGACAGTTCGAGTGTAAGGACATGCTGATGAAATGTCCTTCCAAATACAAGGACGATCCAAATGTTGCCAAAAAGAACCTCACCATTACTAATTAACCACTGCGTACATGAATTACATCGGTGAACACTTATTTCCCGGGCAATTGGGTCATTTTTTTATTCTGCTTTCTCTCGTCGCTTCAATTGTTGCAACCATAGCATATTTTAAATCTGCCAACGCTACGCTGGAACCAGATACGGCCAGTTGGAAAAGTCTAGCCCGCGTTGCTTTTATACTGGAATGTATTTCTGTATTCTCCGTTTTTGCCATTATTTATTACATCATCGCCTCACATAAATTTGAATACCTTTTTGCCTGGAACCACTCCAGCAAATCGCTCAGCGCAAAGTACCTGCTCAGCTGTATATGGGAAGCGCAGGAGGGAAGTTTCCTGCTATGGACCATCTGGCATTGCGTATTGGGATTGATTATTATATCGCGGAAAGGCAAGTGGGAAGCACCGGTTATGACAGTTATCAGTTTTGCACAGGTGTGTCTTGCTACCATGATAATTGGTTTTTATGTCGGCAATATCAAACTTGGCATCAATCCTTTTTTACTGGTGCGCCAATTTTTCCAGGACGCGCCCATTTTCAATACAAGCGACTACCTGTCGCTAAAACAAATGCAGGATGGCCAGGGGCTGAACCAACTGTTACAGAATTATTGGATGGTAATACATCCACCTATATTATTTCTTGGTTTTGCGTCTACCATTGTACCATTTGCTTACGCTATCGCCGGTTTGTGGAAAAAGGATTATACCGGCTGGACAAAAATCGCGTTACCATGGTCGCTGTTCTCTACCGGTATTTTAGGATTGGGCATTATGATGGGCGCCGCATGGGCGTATGAGTCACTTACATTTGGCGGATTCTGGGCATGGGACCCTGTCGAAAACGCTTCACTGGTTCCGTGGCTGGTAATGGTGGCCGGGTTACATACACAGGTCATTTATAATTCAAGCGGTCATTCACTCAGGGCCACTTACCTGTTTTTCATTTTATCTTTCTTTTTTATACTGTTCTCTACGTTCCTTACACGCAGTGGCATTTTGGGCGATAGCTCTGTACACGCGTTCGTGGAAAATGATATGAACTTTCAGCTGATTTCTTTTATGGCCGTGTTCCTGTTGCCGGCGCTTTTCCTTTACTTTAAACGGTATAAAGAAATCCCAAACATCGTAAGGGAAGAAAGTACCTGGTCGCGCGAATTCTGGATGTTTATTGGCGCCCTCGTATTATTTCTTTCTGCGTTGGTTATCACATGGCAAACGTCTTTTACTCCAATTTATAACAAACTGGCTGGCAAGACTACCAGTGCACCGGAAGATCCTGAATTCTCTTACAATAAGATACAGGTTTTTGTGGCCGTTGTATTAGGCTTGCTGACTGCCATAACACAATACCTGAAGTATAAAAACACCAGCAAGCCAGTCTTTTTAAAAAAGATAGCTGTTCCCACTGTTATTGCATTGGTTGTATCGTTGCTGATTAGTTTTTTGGGCGATATTAATTTCTATAAATACGGCGCCGGTTTTTTAGGGGCCATTCACCTGGCCATATTTGCCGCCGTGTATGGTATAGTGGCCAACTTCTCCTATATATGGGCGGGGTTAAATGGAAAACTGAAAGCAGCGGGCGGCTCGGTGGCGCACGTGGGCTTTGCCATGATGCTGCTGGGTATATTAATTTCTTCTGCTAAAAAAGATGTGTTGTCGAAGAACAACGGCATTCTTTTACCATTTGATCCACGCATGAAGGAAAACCCTGCCGAGAACCTTACGCTTATAAAAGGCATGCGTACCGACATGGGTAAATACTGGGCCACCTTTGAAACGGACAGTCTTAGCAACAATAACACTATCACGTGGTTTAAAATAAACTTTGAAGACAAAAAGAACGGCAACCACTTTTCATTGTACCCGCATTATATAAAAGCCACCAAGGGTCAGCAGGGCGCTTCTCCCAACCCGGATTCAAAACACTATTTCAATAAAGACATTTATACTTACATCAGTTATCCGGGTACATCGCTGGAAGGAAAAGAAGATACGGCGCAGTTTCGCAAGTATCATTTGAAGATGCTCGATACGTTGTATTATTCCAATGGTTATATGATATTAAATAATATCAGCATTAACCCTACCGGTACCAAGTATGTCATTAATCCCAATGATACCATGGTGGTGGCCGATATTACCATTCACTCGGCCGACAGCATGAAGTACAAAGCCACTCCGGCTATTTACTGGAAAGGTGTTAATTCCAGGTTGATACTGGATACCGTCTTTTCGCAAAACCTGGCCGTTGGTTTTACCAGCGTGGATAATAATGCAAAAACGATAGAATTACAGGTAAAAGAATCTGCAAAGATGGTCCCTTTTGTGGCCCTTAAAGTGTACGAGTTTCCTTTCATCAACCTGTTGTGGCTGGGCACCATCATCATGCTTGTAGGTGTTGTAATGAGTATCCGCCGGCGGCTGGGGAGAATGTGAGAATGTGGAGATGTGAAAATATGGAAATGCCTGTTCGACGCAAACAAATTTTCACATCTCCACATTCTCACATTTCCCACATTATTGTATTTCCCTTCATTTTCACATTAATCTAACAGCATATCGGGTTACTTTACTGTCCTGTTAGGATTAATAAAGAGCAGTTTGTATTTTTAAGGATGCGCTTTTCCGCCAGATATAGAAAATTAATTCGTTTTATGGCCGCGTTGTTTTTCGTGGCCATAGGCGTTACTGGCCATGCGCAAACCATTCCCGATTCCATTCTAAGCGGCATTCAAAAACCCGATCTGGGTCCAAACGATACCATTATGGTACCGGCAAAAATAGACGGAGGTACACTGGTGCCTGCGAAGACACTCGCTAATTGGTGGGTAACGGCACCAATGCCGCCCGGCATGAAAGAACGTATTGAAAAATGGACGCGTCTTCGTAATGCGGTATATGTAACCTATCCTTATGCACGCCGCGCCGGGGCCATTATGAACGACATGAATGTGAAGATGGCAGCCATGAAAGAGAAAGGCGATCGAAAAGACTATGTAAAGTCGAGAGAGAAAGAATTGAAAAAAGAATTTACGGAGCCGCTTACCAATCTTTCTGTGTACCAGGGAAAAATATTAATGAAACTTATCAATCGCCAGACGGGCAATAACTGTTATGACATCATCAAAGAATACAAGGGTGGTTTTACAGCGCGCTTCTGGCAAACAGTAGCATTCTTCTTCAATAGCAGTTTAAAACAACCATACGATGCCCAGGGCGATGATAAAGAAATTGAATCTATTGTGCTGGAAGTAGAGCGGATGTATTCACGTTAATTAGCTGATCAGTTGATTGGTAAAAAGGAATTGGGAATTTGTAATTGGGCTTTCAAATAACTTCCTGTTTCTATTACCTATACCTATTTTCTATTATCTATTATCTATTTTCTTCCCACTCGCCATAAACCATTAGCCACTTGCCCTATAGTTTATGTATCTTCTCAATGAGCCCGGTCGTAGAAAATCCTTCAACAATTGGATTAATAACAACCCTTCTCCCATTAGCAATTACTTCTTTGGCACCTACAATTGTATCGATGCTGTAATCGCCGCCTTTTACCAATACATCGGGCATAATGGCCGTGATTAATTCAAACGGTGTATCCTCATCAAAAACAACAACCGCATCAACAATAACAAGCGCGGCCAGTAATAAGGAACGGCTATGTTCATTATTGATTGGGCGGGATGGTCCTTTCAACCTTTTGGTAGACGCGTCTGAGTTGACACCTACGATTAATATATCTGCTTCTTTTGCGGCTTGCGATAAAGAAAAAATATGCCCTTCATGAAGTATATCAAAACACCCATTGCTGAAAGCAATTTGTTTACCAAGCAACTTCCAGCCTTTTACCCGTTTTAATAATTCGGGCAATGTAAATATCTTCTGTTGAATGATGTTATGATTTTTCATTCTTCGGCCTGTTTATGATGGGTAAGAGTATAAGGCTGATACCGCCAAATAACACTATCATGAAAAATTGAACCAGCCACAACAACCAGCCAAATGCTTTACCCATGTTTTCGGTTAGCCCATATAACAACATGGTCTCCTGTACAAAAAATGGATAGGCGCCAATACCACCGGGTGTAACAATCATACCTATACTGCCCATACACAATACAGACAACGATTCTTTAACACCGTAAGCGCTGGTCTCTGCCATGGCATGCATGCCCATTTGTATACTCACCGTATACATTATCCAGATAAAAACCGTGTGAAAGATAAACCAGCCCTTGTTGCGCAGGTAGCGGATACTGGTAAGGCCGTGCCAGATATGTTTGATGCCTTCTTTAATTCTTTGTACCACATTAATGTGTGCAAATTTTTTAAAGAACCACCGCAGTGCTAATAAGAAAACAACAAAGATGGCAATGCCAATTAGTGATTTTTGCCAGGTAATGCCGCCATTTTTATTAAACATGCTGCCCAAAGTGGAAGAAGCAAATTCACCCAATACATCCAATTGGGAAAACAGGGTGATGCAAAAAACAATCGCAAGGCAAACAAGATCAAAAGCTCTTTCTGCAACAATGGTACCTACCAGTTTGGCCGCCGGTACTTTTTCATAGCGCGAAACAATGGTACATTTTAATACTTCACCCAGTCTTGGAACAGCGAGGTTGGCAAGATATCCCACCAATACAGCAAGGTAAGTATTGAAAATAGAAGGATTGTATCCCAGTGGTTGCAACAATATCTTCCAGCGAATGGCACGGCTCAGGTGACTTAACAATAATGCGATAATAACAGGTACCAGTAACCAATAGTCCGCCCGTAGCCAGGCTCCTTTAATATCCAGCCAGTCTGCGTGACTGATTTTTCCAATGCTCCACCAGACCAGGAAGATGGCCAAACCCAGGAATACTACGTATTGTACCAGGTTAAGGAGCTTTTTATTCATAACGGGTAGTAAGTTTTACAGCTTAAAGTTAGTTGCTGAAGGTAAACGATGTATTAAATTTTATTTCCTGCGGTTGGAAATGCTATCCACGGCTTGAATTTTTTTGCTTCTTCAAACGGGAGCCTTGCATAAGAAATAACAATAACAATATCGCCAACAGCGCCCTGCCTGGCAGCGGGGCCATTAAGGCAACAAACACCCGAACCACGTTTGCCTTTGATAAGATAAGTTTCTATCCGGCTGCCATTGTTAACATTTACTACCTGTACTTTTTCGTTTTCAATCATATTGGCAGCATCCATCAGGTCCTCATCAAGTGTAAGGCTCCCTACATAATTAAGATTGGCTTCTGTAATAACTACCCGGTGTACTTTCGATTTTAATATTTCTATGTCCATCGCAGATTAATAGTTTTATGGATTTCGCGGATATATAAATTAAGATTTGCGAAGTTATCGCAGATTAAATGATTTTATAGATTTCGCTGATATTATGATAAGAGCGCGTGAAACCCATCAAATCATTTAATCCGTGATGATGGTATTATCTATCAGGCGCACCTCATGTTGAAACGCGGCTATCAGCGCCACCAGTTTTGTAGCGCCATCCCATGTATCAACTGCTTCAAGCGTTTCTGCGTTGGCTATCTCGACGTAGTCTACTTTAAAATCGTTTTCAGTCAGCATGGCTGCACCAGTTGTCTTTAACTGTTGCAATGAGCCGGGACGCAGGTTTTCTTTTATAAACAACAATACGCGTGATATTGTTACGGCTCTTTTTCTTTCTGTTTCGTTCAGGCGTTGATTGCGGCTGCTCATGGCTAACCCATCGGCTTCACGCAGGGTAGGGCGGGTATGAAGTTGGATCTTCGATTGCATGATCTCCAACAGCCGCTTCACCACCATACATTGCTGGTAGTCCTTTTGCCCCATGTATAAGTTATCAGGCGCCACTATTGTCAATAGCCGGTGCATTACTTCACAAACGCCCTGGAAATGGCCGGGGCGGTATTTACCTTCCAGTATGGTTTCAAGGTATCCCAGGTCGTAATGTGTTGCAACGTATGTGCCGCCGGGGTATATTTCTTCTACAGATGGCCAGAATAATACATCGCAACCGGCGTGCTCAAGTACTTCAATATCCTTTTCTATAGTGATGGGATATTTTTGAAAATCGGCCGCATTATTAAACTGTGTGGGGTTCACAAATATGCTGGCCACTGTAAACTGTTTGTCCTTTTTTGATGCCTCCAGCAATGAAATATGTCCCTGGTGCAAAGCGCCCATAGTAGGTACAAATCCTATCTGCTGATGCTTGTCACGCACCTGTTGCAGGTGCGTAATTAAATGGCCGATTTTTTTAATAAGAATCATACTATTTCTATGAAAGTCGCTGTAACCCTGATTTTTCAGTTAAAAAGGCTTACCTTCGCACACTTGTTTTTTTGAACTTTGCTCATTAATTCTAGTCGCGAATGTCAACAAAGAAAAGAATTTTATTCATAGCCAGCGAAATGTCACCTTACCTGGAAATGACAGAGTTTTCGGAAATAGTGAATAAGCTGGCGATTAAGGCGAACGACGGTGGTTTTGAAATCAGGTGCATTATGCCACGCTTTGGTGTAATTAATGAAAGGAGGCACCGCCTGCATGAAGTGGTTCGGCTCTCTGGTATCAATGTTTCTGTTGACAATGACGATTATCCGCTCCAGATCAAAGTTGCTTCCCTGCCCAATGCAAGGTTGCAGGTCTACTTTCTCGACAACGAGGACCTGTTTCGCCGCAAGTTTATTTTCAACGACGAACAAGATAAATGGTTTGATGATAACGGCCTTCGTTCCATATTTTTCTGCAAAGGCGCGCTGGAAACCGTTAAGAAATTTGGATGGCCGCCGGATGTTATCCATTGCAGCGGCTGGATGACAGGGTTAATCCCCCTTTATCTCAAAACTGTTTATAAAAAAGAACCTGTTTTCTCTCATAGCAAAGTGGTGTTCACAATTGGCCAGAACACATTTAAAGAAAAGCTGGGCGCTAACTTTCTAAAAACAGCTAATATCAATCCTGCCATTATAAAGGATAAGGACCTCGAATCTTTTAAAGACGCCAACAATACTGCAATGTTCCGTGGTGGTGCCACGTATGCCGATGTTATAACCTTTGGTGCTGATAAAGTAGAAAAAAAGCTGGTCGATGAATTTGGCAAAGTCAAAGGCAGGAAAGTACTTGCCTATAATGCCGAAAGTGATTTAACAGACTATTTGCAACTGTATACCGACCTTGCGAAGTAGCCAAATCTCAAATTAATAACATCCATTAATTCTCTTAGCTTGTGAAGAAGTTCTATAGCGTTTTTCTTGCAGTTGCGGCTTTTATTTTTGTTTTTAATTCGTGCACCAAAATAGATACCACCGATCTTGGTGGTGAGCTCATTCCCGCCGTTGATAACGTAAGTACATTTGATACCACACTGGCGGTAGAAACAGACAATCTTTTCCTGCCAGATTCAACCCGCATGTTATACAGCGAGGACCATGCACTGGGTGTGTTTACAGACCCTGCATTTGGAAAGACTACTGCGAACATATATTTTGCTATATCGGCTCCCAGTTACGGCACCTATCCCTTTGTTGTCAAAGACAGCATCATTCAAATAGATTCTGTGGTATTGCAACTGGCATACAGCGGAGTTACTTATGGCGATAGTACCGTACAGGAAACATATTCGGTACAGGAAATCAATCCAACGATTCAGTTATACCCTGGAAGGGTAGATGGATATAGATTAGATACATTGTCGTCAACAGGCGGTTTCCCAACTATTGCCAACCTGTCTTCACCATTTACACAAACACTCACCGCTTTACGCGGTGAAAAAGTAATTGTTCCTAAAGATGGGGACACCACGCGTGTGTCCAATGTGATGCGTATCCCGTTATCTACAACTTTTGGAACAAGACTGGCCAATTATGATACTACCAATGCTTATAAGAACGATTCTGTCTTCAGGAGCCTGTTCAATGGTTTTGCTATAAAAGCCGTTTCAGGAACCGGTGCAGGTGCGCTTGCTTATTTCAGCCCAAGCAGTACGGATACTAAAATGACCGTTTATTACAAACAAAAGAAACTGGGCAGCGTTGGTGTTATTGATACTGCAAGAGTAGATTTTCCTGTTGCTGCTTATAGCAATGCAAATTCTGTTACAAGGAACCCATCGGGTGGATATCCGGCCAATATTGCAAATGCCAATCCTAATGACCCGTTATTGTATATCCAGTCCACACCCGGTTCTTATGCAACACTGAAGATTCCGGGCCTCAAAGGATTAAATAACCGTGTTATACACCGTGCAGAACTGATTGTTGAAAGAGAAACGGCTACCATCCCGGCCAATGAGACTTTTGTGCCGCCCGCATACCTGTTCCTTGATGCAATGGGCTCGGTTAAGCCGGATAGCATCCTTGCCATTCCCAATTACGATTTCAGGGCAGAAAGCGGTGGATATAACATTGGTGAGTTCGGTGGCTTCCTTCAAAACGATATTTACAACTTCAACCTTACCAGGTATGTGCAGGGTATTGTTACCAGGCATGAACCTGTTCTTACCCTGCGCCTTAATTCGGTTTTTTACCCGATCCTTTATTACAGGGACCCGCAGTTTGGACTCTCCCCGTATGGATTTAACCTCAGCACCAAAATTGGGTTTGGAAGGGTAGTGGTAAAAGGCGGTTCTTATGCTGATCCCACAAAAAGATTGCGGCTTAGAATTATTTATTCTAAAATTTAAAACCGACGATTATCTTTGCGCAAATTTAAAGATTCCTAAAACGGCTGATTAGTCTACCGGATTAGTGGGTTTTGAATACTTAACACATTAGTTCATTAAAACATTCCCCATTTATGGCTTATTTGTTTACGTCGGAGAGCGTATCTGAAGGTCACCCGGATAAAGTGGCCGACCAGATTTCTGATGCCCTTATTGACAACTTTCTTGCGTTTGATCCCAATTCAAAAGTAGCCTGCGAAACATTGGTAACTACCGGGCAGGTAGTACTGGCTGGTGAAGTAAAATCATCTGCTTACCTGGATGTACAGGAAATAGCGCGCGATGTTATCAAAAAGATTGGTTATACCAAGAGTGAATACATGTTTGAGGCAAATTCATGTGGCGTTCTGTCCGCCATTCACGAACAATCTGCCGATATAAACCAGGGTGTTGATCGTAAAAAGAAAGAAGAGCAGGGCGCTGGTGACCAGGGTATGATGTTTGGATATGCCACCAACGAAACAGAAGACTATATGCCGCTGGCGCTCGACCTGGCGCATAAAGTATTGCTCGAACTGGCTGTATTGCGCCGCGAGAATAAGCAAATTAAATACCTGCGTCCCGATGCAAAGAGCCAGGTAACACTGGAATATGATGACAACAACAAACCTGTACGCATCGACGCCATTGTTGTTTCAACACAGCACGATGATTTTGATACCGAGGTGAAAATGCAGAAGAAGATCTATGATGATATCGTGGGCATTCTTATTCCAAGAGTAAAAGCCAAGTATAAAAAATACGGTAAGCTGTTCAACGATAAAATTAAATACCATATCAACCCCACCGGTAAGTTTGTAATTGGCGGACCGCATGGTGATACTGGTTTAACTGGCCGTAAAATTATTGTTGACACCTATGGCGGTAAAGGTGCGCATGGTGGTGGTGCTTTCAGCGGAAAAGATCCTTCCAAAGTTGACCGCTCTGCTGCTTATGCAACACGTCACATTGCAAAGAACCTCGTAGCCGCAGGCATCTGCGATGAGGTGTTGGTACAGGTTTCTTACGCTATTGGTGTTGCGCAACCAATGGGTATTTATATAAATACTTATGGCACCGCCAAAGTTGATTTAAACGACGGTCAGATTGCAAAGAAGGTGGAAGAAGTATTTGATATGCGTCCTTACTTTATTGAGCAGCGTCTCAAATTGCGCAATCCTATTTATAGCGAAACAGCAGCTTATGGTCACATGGGCCGACAGCCGGAAGTAGTAGAGAAAACATTTAAGTCGCCCGGTGGAAAATCAATCACCCGCAAAGTGGAACTGTTTACATGGGAAAAGCTGGATTACGTTGCAAAAGTGAAGAAAGCTTTTGGCGTTAAATAGCGAGTGGTAAATGGCAAGTGGGAATAGGAAATAGGTAAGAATCTATTGACATGATTTTTTTTAATTAAAATAAACAAAAGGCCTTCTCAGTGAGAAGGCCTTTTGTTTGGACAGAAGAATGTCCAACAAGGAGCGGCTTTTACATCCGTATTCGACATTCCTTGTTCCTTGATCGATATTCTTACCCCCACTAACCACCATCCACTCGCCACTTGCTCTTATTACCTATTATCTCTTTACATTAGCTGAATGAACGAACAGCACAATCCCTGGCAAATCACAGGAGAGCGGCAGGCATATAACAATCCCTGGATTACTGTTACCGAATATGACGTAATTAATCCGTCCGGGGGAAAAGGAATCTACGGCAAAGTGCATTTTAAAAATGCAGCCATTGCCATTATACCATTGGATGAAGCATACAATACCTATTTGGTGGGACAGTACCGTTTTACTTTAAATGCCTATACCTGGGAAATTCCGGAAGGTGGCGGTCCACAGGGAACAGATGCACTGGATGCTGCGAAACGGGAACTGCTGGAAGAAACAGGATTGGTAGCAAAGCAATGGACAAAACTTATGGACTTTCATTTATCCAATTCTGTGAGCGACGAATATGGGCATATTTTTTTGGCGCAACAACTTACGCAGCAGGAACCGGAGCCCGAAGAAACAGAGCAGCTCGTTATAAAAAAATTGCCATTTGATGAGGTCTATGCGATGGTAAATGAAGGAAAGATAACAGACTCTATGTCGGTAGCAGCTATTCTTAAAATAAAATTGATGATGCTTGACGGCAGTATAAAAAAGTAAATCCTTTCAATTGAAAAAATCAGCGATCATAACGGGCCGGCAACCATTAATAGAAGCGATTGAAGCAGGCAGGGCCATTGACAGGATATTGTTTCAACGCAATGTCAGCGGCGAATCAATAGGTGAGATACGCAGACTGGCCAAAGAAAAAAATATTCCCATACAACAGGTGCCGCCCGAAAAGTTGCACACATTAACAAGGGCCAATCACCAGGGGGTAATTGCTTTTGCTGCACTGGTAGAATATATGGACCTGCAACAGGTGATTGACCATGTGGTAAACAATGGTGAATCACCTTTGTTTATTATGCTGGATGGCGTGACCGACGTACGCAACATCGGCGCAATTGCACGTACTGCAGTTTGCTGCGGCGCACAGGCACTGATAATTCCCGACAAAGGCGTTGGTGCACTCAATGAAGAGGCCATGAAGTCTTCTGCCGGCGCACTGGAAAAAATTCATGTGTGTCGTGTCAACAGTCTAATGAAAGCAGTGGATGAATTGCACATGAACGGCATTAAAGTATTTGCCAGTGAAATGACCGCCACCGTAAAGCTGCATGAATTAAATTTATCAGAGCCATGCACCATCATTATGGGCAGTGAGGACAAAGGTATTTATCCTGCCTTGATAAAAATATGCGATCAACAATTCAACATACCCATGCCCGGCGCTTTTGAATCATTGAATGTATCTGTTGCTGCAGGTATGATATTGTATGAAGCAGTAAGACAAAAGTCCGGAAGTCCGGGGTCCGGAGTCGGAAAGACCCGTTAAACACATCGAAGATTCTTCCGGACTTACGGATTTTCCGTCTTCCGGACTAAAAACATGCAATGAATCCAACAATAAAACTTATAGAATGTCCACGGGATGCCATGCAGGGTTGGAAACATTTTATTCCAACAGAAAAGAAAATTGAATACATCACCGCACTATTAAAAGTAGGGTTTGATACTATCGACGCAGGCAGTTTTGTTTCACCCAAAGCCATTCCTCAAATGGCCGATACAAGGGAAGTAATTACGAATTTGGTCCCGCCGTCGGCGGGAGGAATTAATAAAACAAAGCTACTTGTAATTGTTGCCAATGTAAGAGGCGCGGAAGAAGCGGTCAAATACGACAACATAACTTATATCGGGTTTCCATTCTCTGTTTCAGAAACTTTCCAGCAGCGAAATACCAATAGCTCCATCAGCGAATCCCTGCAACGCGTAAAAGAAATTCAACAGCTTTGTATTGAAAATGGCAAAGAACTGGTTGTTTACATCTCTATGGGATTTGGCAACCCTTATGGCGATCCCTGGTCGGATAAGATCGTTTTTGAATGGGTAAATAAAATAACTGAACTCGGAATAAAAATTATTTCTTTGGCAGATACGGTTGGACTGGCAACACCTGAAGACGTTCGCTCCATTACAGGGTATCTTATCAGTAAGCTGCCGGCACATGAGATAGGTGTTCACTTACATTCTACCGCCACCAACTGGAAACAAAAAGTAGATGCTGCATTACAGGCAGGTTGCCATCGGTTTGATGGCGCGCTAAAAGGCATTGGCGGTTGCCCCATGGCTAATGATGAACTGGTAGGCAATATGGATACAGAATTAATGATACCATATTTTAAGAAACTGGGATTGCTGCCATCACTTAATGAAACCGCTTTGCAGGAATGCAGCAGCATTGCGGCAGAGATATTTGTTTGAAGAAGATAAAAAGTCCGGGGTCGGGAAGTCCGAGTTAATAGTTAATAGTTAATAGTTAATAGTTAATAGTTAATAGTTAATAGTTAATAGATGGAGTTACCAGTTATGACAAGTGCTGCAAATATGACTCACGCCTGACGCCCCACGAAAAAAACGACACATGGAATTTCAATTACCTATACAGATAAATACGTTACCGCGGCCAATATCTTACAGAGATAAAATATTGGTGGTGGGCTCCTGTTTTACAGAACACATCGGTAATAAACTGGCCGAGCTAAAGTTTAATATACTACAGAATCCGCATGGCATTTTGTTTGACCCGTATAGCGTTGCCAACAGTCTTGTTTCATACATCAATAACCGTCCATATACAGAAACCGATTTAATATATCTCAATGAACTATGGCAAAGCTGGCAGCACCATAGTTTCTTTTCCAATACCAACAAAGAAGAATGCCTTCGCATTATTAATGCATCCCAGCAAGAGGCGCATACTTTTTTGAAAGATGCGCGCTGGATAATTGTTACACTTGGCTCTTCTTTTTCCTACAGGCTGGTTGAAAACGACGCGCCCGTTGCCAATTGTCACCGTGCGCCGGCACAAACGTTCCGCAAGCATCTGATGAGCATTGAAGAAACCAATTCAGTCCTGGATAATTGTATTCACCAATTATTTCATTTTAATCCTGGCCTCAACATTATTTTTACCGTAAGCCCGGTGCGGCATATAAGAGATGGTGTTACAGAAAACAACCGCAGCAAAGCAAGATTGATTGAGGTGGTACATCACCTCGTAAACAAATTTGATAAGTTATTTTATTTCCCTGCTTACGAACTGGTGATTGATGTCTTAAGAGATTACCGCTTTTATGATATTGACATGGTGCATCCGAATTACCCTGCTACTACTTTTGTGCTGGAAAAATTCAGGCAACATTGTATCGATGTAGAGTCGCAGGAAATAATGGAAGAAGTAACAAAGATTGTTACAGCCCGCAAACACAAGCCATTTCAGCCAGCTACCAACGCACACCGGCAGTTCCTGCAAAATCATTTGGAAAAAGCAACTGCATTGCAGCTAAAATATCCCTTCCTGCAATTGGGAGAAGAACTCGCCTATTTTAAACAGTAGCCATTATTCTTTTGGCAACATGCCGGTAAACGTTTCCAATTTCTCCAATAGAATTAACTGGTTGAGCGCCCTGTTGAGATTCTGTTCCGGGTAACTTGTCTGGTAATAAATATCATTCCTCAAAAAATCTGTTACATAGCGAAGGCATTGCATAAATGCAAGAATGGGCCCCGCGTCGTGTATATGTTTCTTTTCTATTTCAGTGAGGTTGTTACCCATACCTTCCATATAGCCATTAACGATGGCATGATAATAATCCTTTTTAACATCAATGTGTTCCCATGCGGTACTGTTTTCATCTTCTGTACACGCCATGGTTCGGATCATATCACCAATATCTGAAAAATACAAGCCCGGCATTACGGTATCAAGATCTACCGGGCAAACAGCTTTATTGGAACTATTATCAAATAGCACATTACTGATCTTACAATCGTGATGCATAATACGCACCTGGTAATTTCTTTGATCTGCTGCCAGTTTATTATAGAAATCAGCCATCGGTTGCCTGTCGCGCATCTCCGAAATAATATGTGTCGATTTTAATAACCGGCTAATATGCGCCGATTGTACTGCTTCTTCAAATTGCTGGTAGCGATAGGAGAGATCATGAAAACGCGGGATGATAACTTCCAATGCTGTTTTGTCCAATCCTTCCAGCGCCGTAGTAAAACCTGCAAAGCAATAGGCCGCCGCAAACACTTCTTCTGCACTGCGTGGCAGAGAAACGGTATAGGTATTTTCAATGTAAGCAGTGGCACGCCAAAGGTTCCCTTCTTCATCTGTTTTAAAATACTTTCCATCGTTGGTAACAATCAATGATGGTATGCTAACGGTATTTCCCCGGCCCTTTAGATAATCCTGTATTACCCGGTAATTCTGAATAATATTTTCTGGTTGCTTAAAAATAGCCTGATTGATACATTGTAATACAATGGTAGCGCCACCTGTAAATGCTACTTTATAAGTGCGATGAATAAGCCCGTTTCCCAATGGTTCAATAACCGGCTCACCCTTCCCAAATTGCGCAGCTGCTTCTTGTATGATAGATTCTTTCATAGTGAAAGGTTCAATAGTTCATAGTTCATAGTTCATAGTTCATAGTTTCAAGACAACTCACGCCTCACGTCTGACGCCTGACGTTTACCATTCATCTGTCAACGCAAAATTATTCTTTCTATACATCCACTGTCCACCGGTAAAATCCGGGAAGTCGACTGCCTGGCTGCCCAATTCAATGCTTGTCTCACTCAATGGCGTAATAGCGCTCCATGCAGCGGCGTCGTAAACATCCATTGGTGTAGGGGCGGCGCGTTTAATGGCTTCCACAAAACCATGCAATACAAAAAAGTCCATTCCGCCATGACCAGCGCCTTCAGTGTCTTTGCTCCATCTTGCCCATAACGGATGATCGTATTTATCGAGCCATGCTTTTGCTTCGTCCCATTGATGGAGCTTAGCGGCCTTGTCTTCTATATAAATAGAATGGTTCACATCCATCCACAATCCTTTGGTACCTTGCACCCTAAAACCGAGCGAATAGGGCCTGGGCAGATTGGTATCGTGTTGCAGTAAGATTGTTTCGCCATTGACGCATTTGATATGAGTAGTAACAATATCACCCAGCTTGAACAACACGTTTGCGTTTGGGTGCTGTGCGCCTCCTTTCTTTACGATGTACTCATGCAACCCCCTTGTTTTGGTGGCGAATGAACTCAACGAAAGAAAACGGTTACCGCGATTGATATCTATCATTTGCGCTACCGGTCCAATGCCATGGGTTGGGTATAGATCGCCATTGCGGTGAACGGAATGATTGGTGCGCCATCTTGCCTCTGAAAAACCTTTCTCGCCAAATTCAGCGCCGCTGTCGTAAGGATCAACGCCGTTATTGAATTTTACGCCACGCAAATCGTGCTGGTAGCCCGCCTGCAGGTGAATAAGCTCACCAAATATTCCCTGCCGAACCATGTTTAATACCGCCATTACATCCCTTCGGTAACAAACATTTTCAAGCATGGTGACATGTGCCTTTTGTTTTTCTGTTTCATGCACCACCTTCCAATGATCATCCATTGTTATACCAAGTATCACCTCTGTGCCAATATATTTAATGCCTGCCTGCAGGCTGTCTATGATCATTGGTGCGTGCCATTCCCACGGCGTGGCAATAATAACGCCATCGATATTCTTTAGCTCGAGCAATTTGCGGTAAGCATAGACATCACCCTTAAATACCTGCGGCATTGGCTTGCCTGATTTTTTTATGATCTCCGATGCCATGCCCAGCATGCGATCATCCACATCACAGATGGCCACCACATCTGTATCAGTTCTCCGCAAAGCGTTTTCAAGATGGTTTTGTCCGCGCAAGCCAACCCCGATAAGTGCGAGCCTTACTTTTTTATCTGCTACCGGCAGCGACGGCAGTATAGAGGCGGCGGCAACAGCCAGCGCGGACCGCTGAACGAAAGTTCTTCTTTTCATACCTGTTCGTATAAGATTGGCGCGAAAGATAATACTTTTGCAAGTATACTGTAAAGCAGGCGCTTAGCCTCGCAGCTGAAATGATTTGACCAGCTGGCCCATAATCTAAAATAAATTGCCGCCGCCTGTTCATAATAAGGCTGTTCCATCTTATCTTTGCGACCCATAAAAATGGGGCCGTGAGATGCCCCGGCCAAATCTCACTATTGCCCACATGGCTCCATAAGTTTCCCGAGGTTCGGGAACGCCGGCAGGGTAGAACTTAAAATTGGACATACAATGCCAAAGGTTAAAACCAATTCAAGTGCCAAAAAGCGTTTTAAAATAACGGGCACAGGCGAAATCACTTTTCAAAAAGCTTTCAAACGCCACATTCTTACCAAAAAATCAACAAAACGTAAAAGAGCGCTCAGGCAAAAAGGCACCGTTAGCCATGCTAACCTTGATTTCGTAAAGCGCCTGTTGCGGATGAGATAAGAAAGCGATAAGCTTCGGGCCACGAGCCGATCGCTACGATTCTTCTCGCAGCTCACAGCTCAAACCTCGCAGCCCGTATTAATCAATTTTAATTTTAAACTCATTTAGATATGCCACGTTCAGTAAATGCTGTTGCTTCAAGGGCACGCAGAAAAAGAATTTTAAAACAAGCCAAGGGCTTTTATGGCAAACGTAAAAACGTTTATACCGTTGCCAAGAATATTGTTGAAAAAGGTATGACCTACAGCTATGTGGGCCGTAAGCTGAAGAAAAGAGAATACCGCCAGTTGTGGATTGCACGTATCAATGCTGCTGTAAGAGCAGAAGGTATGACTTACTCCCAGTTCATTCACAAACTCAACGAAAAAGGAATTGGCCTTGATCGTAAAGTACTGGCAGATTTGGCCATGAACAACCCGGAAACATTTAAGAATTTGGTTGCTTCAGTGAAGTAGTATCGCAGATTTTGGGGATTGAACGGATTCGTGGATTATTGTTACTTACTTACTACAATTATATTATAAACCGGCTACTGTATGTAGTCGGTTTTTTTATGCGCGGATTACAGGACCACTGGTTTAAAGATTATAAGGAGTTTGCGGTATTTGATTATATGAAGATTCACGATATTCACAGCTACGTCACTAATCAGAAAAATCCTGAAAATCCTGGTCTGTATCTACGAAATCCCCAAAATCCAAAATCCGCGGTTATATTTGTACACGGATTTTATTAACAACATTGTTCACCTATAATTACTAACTCCATTAATGAACAACTCCTACCTGGATCTTGTGACCCAGACATTTAATTTTCCGCAGGAAGGTCTGGAAGTAAAAGATGGATACCTTCAGTTTAACGGTTTGGATATAAAAGCGCTTATTGACAAATATGGTACGCCTATGAAGCTGACATACCTTCCCAAAATTGGTATGCAGATTAAGAAAGCGAAGAAAATGTTTGCCGTTGCTTTTAAGAAACATCGTTACGAAGGAGAATACAATTATTGCTATTGTACAAAAAGTTCACATTTCTCTTTCGTGGTAGAAGAAGCGCTAAAACACGATATTCACCTGGAGACTTCTTTTGCCTACGACATTGAGATCATTAAGAAGTTGTATGAAAGCAAAAAGATCACAAAAGACACTTTCATCATTTGCAACGGCTATAAACAAAAGTCCTATACAAGTCGTATTGCCAACCTGCTCAACACCGGGTTTAAAAATGTAGTGCCAATATTGGATAATAAGGAAGAACTGCAGCATTATAAAAAAACGGTGAAGGTGCCTTTTAAACTCGGCATACGGGTAGCAGCAGAAGAAGAGCCTACATTTCCTTTTTATACCTCGCGTCTTGGTTTCAGGCCACGCGATATTTTGGAATTCTATGTAGATAAAATTGAAGGCAATGAAGATCGCTTTCAACTTAAAATGCTCCATATCTTTTTAAACAAAGGAATTAAAGATGATATCTATTACTGGAGCGAGTTAAATAAAGTCATTAACCTTTATTGCCAGTTAAAAAAGATCTGCCCCGAACTGGATTCCATCAACATCGGTGGTGGCTTTCCGATTAAACATTCGCTGGGTTTTGATTATGATTACCAGTTCATGATCAATGAAATTGTACGTAACATCAAAACAGCGTGCAAGAAAAGCAATGTACCAATGCCACATATCTTTACAGAGTTTGGCAGTTATACGGTGGGTGAAAGCATGGCGCATATCTATAGTGTAATAGGACAAAAGATGCAGAACGACCGCGAGATATGGTACATGATAGATTCTTCTTTCATTACTACTTTACCCGATACGTGGGGTATCGGCGAACGTTTCCTGCTGCTGCCTATCAATAAATGGCAGGAAGAATATCAGCGGGTGGTATTGGGCGGTATTACATGTGATAGTCACGATTATTATGATTCCGAAGAACATATCAATGAAGTGTTCCTGCCCAAGGTCACCAACGGGGAGCCACTGGTAGTTGGGTTTTTTCATACCGGTGCTTACCAGGACCAGATAAGCGGATATGGCGGTATTAAACACTGCCTGATCCCTTCGCCCAAACATATTATTGTAGGGCATGATAAAAACGGCAAGCTGGTAGACTGGGTGTATGCAAAAGAACAAACAGCACAGAGTATGCTGAAGATATTGGGGTATATATAATAAGACCGAAAGTCGGAAGTCCGCAAGTCCGGAAGATGTGAAGAAAAAATAAGCTCATCCTCTTTTGTACCCGCTAACTTCCGGTCCTGCGGACTTCCGGACTTCTTTATTGATAACCTGACAAAGCAACTGTATGAGATATTCTTTCCTTCTGCTGATTTCAGTGTGTTTGATTTCATTGGGCACTACTGCACAAACAACTACAGATTCCATAAAAGCAGCGGTTAACCAATTATTTGACGCTATGAAAAATGCCGATGCTACTGCATTACAATCAGCATTTGGAGATAGCGCCCTATTGCAAACTATTGCATCCACCAGGGATGGCAAACTGGTGATCCGGAATGAATCTATAAAAGACTTTGCTGCATCTATTGCCAAATTACCCAAAGGAGCTGCAGATGAACGCATACAATTTGAAACCATTAAAATAGACGGACCACTGGCTTCCGTATGGACACCTTATAAATTTTATTTCAACGGACAATTCAGTCACTGCGGTGTAGATTCTTACCAATTGGTGAGACTAAATGGTCAGTGGAAAATTCAATATTTAATTGATACGAGAAGGAAAGAATGTGGAAATTAATAATGTGGAAATGTGGTGATGCAGAAATGTGAAAATTTTTTAAGCACACAACATCTAATTAAATTTTATATTGATCCTGCATTGTCATATTTACATATTTCCACATTTTCCTATTTATACATTTCCACATTCTCACATTGAAAACTATCGCTTAAGCCTGTACTTCTTACTTACCTTGGGACTATTGAAGTATTGATTCAATTCCTCTTCCGTCATGCTGCCGGCAATTTCTATAGGGACATCTATTAGCTGAACCTGGGTTTGTTTTAATTCGTCCTTGAGCTTGTTTGTTTTTTTGGTGATGTCGGGATCTTTTTCTCCCACCAGTCCATTATCTCTCACCATATACTCCAGGCGCTTAATAGAATTGCGGATAAGAGAAGCCTGGTTTTGATCAAATACTTTTTGCGGCGCCACTGCTTCTTTTATCGGCACCAGGGATACGCCCACACTGGGTAACACCTTACCAACCTGTTGACTGCTCTGACTGGTGGAGGATGCCATGATACTGCCCGTTAAAGCAGTAGTAGAACCAGTAATGTCAAAGGTGGTTCGTGTGCTGGTTACTTTTTTTACCCTTTTATCGAGCTGCAAAAAAGTATATTTTAACTGTAATACATACGTATTAATATTTTTAACGACCATGTTATAGTCGTCTACAGACAATGGATAATTCAATGCGTCGCGTACGATAATGCGCACAGTGGCCGTATCTCTTATCTGGAACTTGTTGACACCTACAAAATTCAATACAAGGACCTTCACCTTTGCAGAATCAGTCTCTTTTACAAAGTCGTATGAAGGTGTCCACGTAAAATCATCGTCACATTTTTTTACGGTCGAGAAATTTTTTAACGGCATGTTGGCAAAGAAAGTAATGTCTTCAATAGGAAAACTGCCATTCTCACACTGTATTTTAAAATTTACGTTATCACCTTCATCAACATATAAAGTAGAGCTGACTGACGGTTTTAGTTTTGATGGAACAATATCTGTGTTATAAAAAACGATGGTAAAGCTGGTATCTACCCGTTCACGTGCATCATACAGGTTTTGCACGCCAACATATACTTTGTATTCAACATCGTACTTTAACTTCCCGGAAAGAAAAAAAGATTTCTCGGCCTTAAATGTGAGCACACCATTGTCTTTGTTGATTCTCAGTCCAATAGGGGAGTTGCGCAGGAACCAATAATATCTTGTTTCATCTTTATTGATTTCGAGTTTATAGCTGAGTGTAGAGTCTACGTGTATGGTAAAATAAGGATTTAAATTAATCACACGCAGCAATGAATCATTATCCGTTCGTACAGGAGCAGGCAGCGTGGTATCATGCTGTGCAAATGAAACTTTGGATACGATCAATAAGCCTAAAACCATAAAGCGCAATGCCATTCTCATGTTGTGCTCTGATGCGTTTGTTGGATGTTTGCAATATTAGGCCATTTCTGTTAAAAGATATCCTTTATGGCTAACGTTTTAACCATTCTCTAAATCGAGTAACTGGTGTTTTAGTTGTTGAAGGTAATTGCCGTACAGCTTCTTAATGTACCATTTAGTAAAGAAATACATCAATATGGACCAGCCAATAAAACATATCGCATAAATCACAATGCCTTTGCTCCACTGAAAATTGCCGGCAAATCCGTGTTGCAAAATATCTATATAGCCCGCCAGCAATCCAAGTAAAAAAATTACCGGCAACATTAGCATGGAAAACTGGAAATATAGTGTAGTGAACCGTTGAAGTATATCAATGATATGTTGCAGGTTATCTTTTACTGACAGCGGCGCCCTTTCAAAAAAATTGATCTTCTTAAACAACTTTACCAGGTAGACGATAAATACGGTAAATAAAAAAATGGTAAGCACGCAAAAAAAGCGTACATACAAATAAGGATATTTATAACATGCCCATATAAATACTGCCATGCACAATATGCCAAGCACCAATTCAAACAACATACTGCGTTTTATACCCGCAATAACAGACACGGTTTTATGCCTTGTCAATTGCTCCGGTTCAACAACAGAATGCACCGTACCCGGTTCTTCAAGCTTCGCTTTTAGCGCCCATTTTATATCATCCAGTTCCATATCGCAACAATTTCGGTTATAAGTACTCTTTACTATTATCCCTAATCCTGGTCTTTACCCGGTTCATTTTAACAGCCACATTGTTAGGCGTTATTCCCAGCATGTCACCTATTTCCTGGTAACTGTAATCTTCGAGGTATAGCATTACAAGCGCCTTGTCGATTGACGAAAGGCCACTGATGACTTTATACATAGCTGATAATGTTTCCTGCTGATCATAAGTGACGTCCGCTACTGCAATAAATTGTTCTTTTAGTTCAGACGTTTCAATAACGCGCTGTTCTCTCCTGTAAAATGTAATGGCTGTATTTAATGCAACCCGGTAGAGCCAGGTTGAAAATTTTGCATCACCCCTGAAATTGGCGATGCTCTTCCATGCGTTTAATAATATTTCCTGGAACAAATCCTCTTTATCCTGCGGATTTTCCATATACATATTGCACACCTTATGCACTATGGCCCGGTTGCTTTCAATAGCTGCTATAAAATCCTTTTCGCTATACAAGTAGATGGAATTGGGAATTGGGAATTAGTATTTGGGCGTTTGCTGCGAGGCTTCGACAAGCTCAACCTGACAATTACCAACTCCCAATTCCTAACTCCGGTATAGGTCGTTAAAAGACGAAAAACATTACACCTAAAAATAAAGAACCCCGTCGTAGAAACAACGGGGTTTTAAACCAAAACCAACTGCTTATGAAAAAAATTACGTTCCCTTTGGAACAAATGTCATTACTGTATAGCTATTTGCTTAGCGGCTTCTTTTACATCAGCCTTTTTGGGCAGGTAAATTTTTAATAAGCCGTTTTCATATTTAGCCTGTATGCTGCCTGCATCTATTTTATCTTCCAGGCTAAAGCTGCGTTTGAAAGATTGGAAACTAAACTCCCTGCGCAATGATTTCACATTCTCATCTTTCACCGCTTCCTTCTTTTCGTAGCTAATGGTAAGCAAACCATTATCAACATTTACTTTGAAATCTTCTTTATTTCTGCCGGGAACGTTTAACTCAACATGGTAAGCTTCCGCGGTTTCTGCTATGTTTGCCGGTGGGAAGTTGAGACCACCTTTGTCAGCAAAAGCAGGAAATTCATTCAATAACTCATCAAATAAGTTAGTAAAGGGCCTGTAGTTTGTTTTTCCAAGTGTCATAGTGAATGCTATTTTATAGTTTTAAAATTTGCTTTAACAGGTAGTAATTTTCAAACGATGTACCATTACATTCTACAACCATTTTTCCTGCCGGGATTACATAAAACAAATAGCGTTTGATGACAAAAATTCAGTAATTGTATTTCTGGCCGACAAAATTTCAGGCGAAGCCGATTAATGTGATAACACTATAAACTTTTTCGATAGTTTTGTGTTCCTAAAAAAAACAAAACAGATATGTATCCAGCAGAAATTGTAACTCCCATGAAAGAGGAGTTGACAGATAATGGCTTTGATGAAATGCTAACCCCTGAGGCCGTAGATACTCAACTGGCACAGAAAGGAACAACCCTGGTAATGATTAATTCGGTGTGCGGATGCTCGGCAGGGAGTGCGCGTCCTGGTGTTTTGATGGCCGTGATGAATGCGGCTAAGAAACCCGACCATCTTACCACCAGCTTTGCCGGTTTTGATATTGGCGCAGTAAATAAATTACGTCAGCATCTATTGCCTTACCCACCGTCTTCACCAGCCATCGCATTATTTAAAGATGGGCAACTGGTACACTTTATAGAGCGTCACCAAATAGAAGGAAGGCCTGCTCAAATGATCGCCCAAAATTTGCTGGCCGCATTTGAAGAATACTGTTAATAGACATTTCGCGATAATTTTAGCATCATTCATAATGAGCCCTTCTATAGAGGAGGGCTTTTTTATGAATATAGCATGTCATACCTTTTCAATGAGAATCGAGGTATGCATCCCTTGCATGTTTAAACAGTTTCAGCACACTATTTTGTTGTGCAAAGAAATTTTACCCTATCATTGTACCGCTTTTAAAAATCTGTAGGCGAAACCCATTTATATGTATCCCAACCTGTATTATCTTTTTCGTGATTGGTTTGGCACAGGTGAGCACCTGAAAGGGCTGCGTTTTATTAATATGTTTGGATTTATGGTAGCGCTGGCATTTATTGCAGCTGCTATTGTATTGACTGCCGAATTAAAACGTAAAAGCAAGGAGGGCCTCCTGCATTATGAAGAACAAAAGATAATTGTCGGCAAACCTGCGAGTCTTGTTGAATTAATCGTAAACTTTTTACTGGGTTTCATTCTTGGTTATAAAATCATTGGCGCTTTTCTTACAGACGCTAATGTAAACATCCAGGAATTTATCTTTTCTACCGATGGCAACTGGCCGGTAGGCATATTGCTGGGATTGGTTTTTGCAGGCATGAAATGGTGGGAGAAAAACAAACAAAAACTGGCAAAGCCCGAAGAAAGAACCATTCGTATATGGCCAAACGACCGGGTAGGGGATATGGTAATCTTTGCAGCTGTTTTTGGGTTTGCGGGCGCCAAGATTTTTGATAACCTCGAAAATTGGGATCGGTTTATAGAACACCCGATTGAAAACCTTTTCTCACCAAGCGGTCTTACTTTTTATGGCGGACTTATCTGTGCGGCGCTGGCTATCTGGTGGTATGCACGTAAACATAAAATTGGATTTTGGTATTTGAATGATGCCGCAGCGCCTGCACTTATGCTCGCATACGCTGTTGGCCGTATTGGTTGCCAGGTAAGCGGTGACGGTGATTGGGGCATACTCAACAGCGCTTATGTTGCAGATGCAAATGGGAAAGTAACCGCCGCTACCGGGGAACAGTTTCAACAGGCATTGCAAACACACAAAGATTTTTTTATTCACCAGTTCGGAACACTTGATAAAGTAAAACATATCAGTTTTAAAGGCTTTTCATTCCTGCCTGATTGGATGTTTGCCTATACTTACCCCCACAATGTAAATAAAGAAGGTATTCTCATTCCTAACTGCAACTGGGATGAATATTGTAACGCGCTTCCGCTACCGGTCTTTCCTACTCCTTTATATGAGATCATTGTTGGGTTCATACTCTTCCTTATTTTATGGTCACTCCGCAAAAAGCTGAAGGTGCCCGGAACATTATTTGGATTATACCTGCTTGTAAACGGTCTGGAACGATTCTTTGTTGAGAAGATTCGTGTAAACACCCGTTACGAGAGCCTGCCGCTGCAACCCACCCAGGCGGAAATCATTTCCTTCCTGCTGGTAGTCACGGGAATTGTGCTGATGGTCTATCTACCCAAACGCGCGGCCCGAAAGTCACTGGCTTAGGTTTGCCTGACCAAATCAAACATCTTTAATACTCCTTTTATCTCACAGATAGTAGGTGCCGCTTCATTGGCAAAGCATCCTAAGATACCACTCATTCCACATTTTTACCGCCTGCACGGTAAAAGCCTTAAACTGTAACCTGTCGGACCGGCTTACGTCACATCAATGTCATTATTTAGCCAACTATCAGTAAAATTTTCCGTTAAACACTAAACAATGTTCTTGGCATTACAAAGTACCTAATTTTGATTTGTAATAATCAAGATAAAGTACTAAAACAACGTTATGAAAAATATTATACCTCTATTTGCAGCCTTAATCCTGGGTTTTGCAAGTTTTGCACAGAAACCAGTCACTAAAGTATCCGGACAGGTAACCGACGGCGACCAAAAAGTTATCGAGTCGGCTACTATTACGTTGCTAAAAGCAAAAGACTCATCCGTAGTTAAGATGTCAGCAGCCGGCAAGGGCGGAGTTTTCATGTTCGAAGGCATTAATGAAGGCAAATACCTGGTGTCGATTTCTGCTGTGGGTCATAAAAAAGCATTCTCAGATGTCTTTGAAATAAATTCAGCAAATAATGCTATTTCACTTAAAACCATTTCATTACTACCAGTATCAAAAGATTTAGCAGCGGTTACCGTTACAGGTAAACGTCCATTAATAGAGCAAAAGATTGACAGGACCATTGTAAATGTGGAGGCGTCTATTACTAATGTGGGTGCTAACGCACTGGAAGTACTGGAAAAGTCGCCCGGTATACAAGTTGACAAAGACGGCAACATTAGCCTGAAGGGTAAAGATGGTATTACGGTATTGGTAGATGGCCGTCCGACTAACCTTAGCGCACTCGACCTTGCCAATATGCTTCGCAACATGCAGGCCAACCAGCTGGACCAAATTGAAATTATGACCAACCCGCCGGCACGATATGATGCTGCAGGTAACGCAGGTATCATCAATATTAAAACAAAAAAGAACAAGCTGTTTGGTTATAACGGTAGCTTCTCGCTTGGATACGGACAGGGTAAGCATCCAAGATTTGACGATGGCCTGAACTTTAATTACCGGCAGAATAAAGTGAACCTGTTTACCAACCTGAGTCACGGATATAATAACAACACCAGCGGACTTAGCATTCAGCGCCGCTTTATTAAAGCGGATACCAAAGAACTGGTATCTGATTTTAACCAGCAGGCCACCATGGACAGGGAATCGCAATCATATAATGCAAAAGCCGGTCTTGATTATTTCGTAAACAAGAAAACTACACTGGGTCTTGTATTGAATGGTGCACTTAATCCGCGCAACCAGGAAAGCAATAACATCACCAATATATCTAACCCGCAAATGGTTCCCGTAAGCCAGACAAGAGCGTTTTCCGGCAACAAGCAAAAATGGGAGAATTATGGCGCTAACTTCAATTACAGGCACGTGTTTGATACAACTGGCAAAGAACTTACAGCAGATGCGGATTATGTGTCTTACTATTCAAGAAATGACCAGGTGCTGATAAACACCTATTTCAACCCGGCTGGTAATGCTACTGATAAACCGGATTCATTGTTTGCATCGTTGCCACAACGTATTAAAATATATAGTGTAAAAGCTGATTATTTACAACCGTTTAAAAACGGCGGAAGATTTGAAGCCGGTATTAAAAGCAGTTTTGTTGAAACAGATAACAATGCCAATTACGACAGTGTTGTAAATGGTCAAATGGTACATGACTTCAACCGCAGTAACCATTTTATTTATCGCGAAAATATTAATGCTGCTTACGTGAGCCTTAATGAGCCGCTCAATAAAAAATGGGGTGCACAGGTGGGACTGAGATTGGAGAACACCAATTCAAACGGTAACCAGGTTACCACCGGCGTAACATTTAACAGACCTTATACGCAATTGTTTCCAACAGCATATCTCCAATACACACATAATAAGAACAACAATTTTGTATTGAATTACGGAAGAAGGATACGTCGTCCAAACTACCAAAGCCTGAACCCGTTCATTAATTTTATAGACCGTTATACCTACCAGCTCGGTAACCCCGACCTTAGACCACAATTCAGTCATAATATTGAGCTGAGTCATACCTACAAGAATTTCCTTACCACTACAGTGAACTACTCGCGCACCACCGACATCATCCAAATGGTAATTGAACAAAATGAAGCGAAGAATGAAACATTTGTAAAACAGGCCAATATTGCCAAACAGCGCCAATGGGGTGCTGCAGTGAGTGTAAACAATCCTATTACCAAATGGTGGAAGAGCAGTTTTTACATCAATGCTTTCAATAATAAATTTGACGGTATCGTAAATGATACATTCATTACCATCAGCGCTACTACCTTAACATTAAATGGTTCTGAGCAATTCACCTTTGCCAAAACATGGACCGCCGAATTAAGTGGCTTTTTCCGTACAGGGGGAATTGAAGGTGTTATTGTAACCAAGCCATTGGGTATGTTATCGTTTGGTCTTAGCAAACAAATAATGAAAAAGCAGGGAACAGTTCGTTTAAATGTACGCGATATATTTTACACCCAGCGTTTCAAAGGCGCCAGCAAATATGGCAATGTTGATGCTGCTTTCCAGGAATCACCCGACAGCCGCGTAATCAATATTGGATTCACCTATCGCTTCGCTAAAGGAAAGATGACTGGCAGTGCACCAAAAAGAAGATCAGGAAGCTCCAGTGATGAACAAAATCGTGTAGGCGGCTAAGACAGACGAACAAGGAACAAGGAATGTTGAATGTTGAAGTGAACAGCCACTTCGATATTCGACATTCCTTGTTCCTTGTTCGTCTGTTCCTTGTTCGATATTCGTTCCCTTCTTCAGAAAAAGATCAACTCAACTGTAACTTTCATTCATCGCTCCGCGTCACAGGTGTATTACTTCTAAATATTTTTTATGAACCGCTTTCTATCCACGATCGTTAGCATATTTATTTCTACCTGTGTATTTGCACAACAGCAGGGAAATATTTCCGGAACAATTACAGTTGCAGATGGCAACGGGTTTGGCGCAGCGACTGTTCAACTATTAAAAGCACAGGATTCATCGCTTGTGAAGATGGTAATGAGCAATAACGCAGGCAAATTTGAACTGGAGCATATCGTATCCGGTAAATACCTGGTACTGGTTACCGCAACAGGCTATATAAAATATTATTCACCGGTTATTGAGATGACAACAGCGCAATCAAACATTGCACTGCAGCATATTGAACTGGCAGTGGCGTCAAAAGATCTGTCGGGCGTTACCGTAACCGGCCGCAAACCACTGATAGAACAAAAGATCGATAGAATGGTGGTAAATGTAGACGCCGCAGTGACAAACGCAGGAGCCACTGCATTGGAAGTGTTGGAAAAATCTCCCGGCATTACAGTAGATAAAGAAGGAACCATAAGCCTCAAAGGTAAACAGGGTGTACAGGTATTTATTGATGGCCGCCCGTCTTATTTAAGCGGCGCTGAACTGGTGAACCTGTTAAAGAACATGAGTGCGAGTCAGCTCGATCAAATCGAGATTATGACCAACCCGCCGGCCAAATATGATGCAGCCGGTAACTCGGGTATCATTAACATAAAAACAAAGAAAAATAAAGTAAAAGGCTTTAATGGTAGCGTAACCGCTGGTTATTCGCAGGGATTTTATTGGAAAACCAATGAGAACCTTAACATGAATTATCGCAATGGCAAATTCAATGCTTTCTTTAACTATAGTTTTAATAAGAATAATAATTACCAGCAACTGGACATTCATCGCACCTATAAAAAATCCGATGGAAAGATAGATGCCATGTTTGATCAAATAGCCTTTATGCCGCGCAAAAACATCGGCAACAATCTTAAGTTTGGTATGGACTTTTTTGCCAGCAAGAATACTACCATAGGTTTTGTGACTTCTGGTTTTATGAACCCGGAGAACCAGCAGAACTTCAATACATCATACCTGAAAAATAGCAATGGCGCAGTGGACTCCATTGTTTATTCAACCAGTAATGATCGCAACAAATGGAAAAACGGTTCATTGAATCTTAACTTCCGCCACCAATATGATTCTACCGGAAGGGAGCTTTCTGCTGATGTTGATTTTGCAAAATACGCTTCCAATAATAATCAAAGCTTTACCAATGCCACGTATGATCCTAACTGGCAGAAAAAGGGGCAGACAGACTTAACCAGCAACTTGCCGGTTGATATCAATATTTATTCTGCCAAAATGGATTATACGCATCCTTTTAAAAAAGATGCGAAGCTGGAAGCAGGTATTAAAAGCAGCTATGTAAATACAGATAATGCCGCCAACTACTTTAATGTTATAAACAACAGCAACCAGGTTGACTACGGTAAAACAAATCATTTTAAATACAAGGAAAACATCAACGCGGTATATATCAATTTTAATAAGCAGTTCAAAAAAATTGGTGTGCAGTTGGGTTTGCGTTTTGAAAATACCAATTATAAGGGCCATCAACTGGGCAATCCGCAAAGACCGGATTCTACTTTCAGTAATACCTACAATAACCTGTTTCCAACGGCATTTATTAGTTACGCTGCCGATAAAAATAACCAGTTTGGTTTGTCATTGGGCAGAAGGATAGATCGCCCTTCTTACCAGGATCTCAACCCGTTCCTGTTCTTCCTTGATAACTACACTTACGAATCTGGCAATCCTTTTCTGAAACCACAGTACACTAATAATATTGAATTGAGTCATACATTCAAAAGCTTTCTTACAACTACACTCAATTACAGTCGCACTACGAATTTCTTTACAGAAACATTTGAGCAACTTAATTACGCAACTATTGTACGCAATGGCAATATTGGATCACGTCAAAATGCAGGTATCAGCATGAGCGCGCAAGTAGCGGTAATAAAATGGTGGACCGCTATATTATATGGCAATTACAATTACTCCGTTTTCAAGGGACAATTGTATGGTGAGACATTGGACGTAAGCGCATCTAATATCCTGTTCAACGTAAACAACCAGTTTAAATTTAATAAGGGCTGGAGTGCAGAACTAAGCGGTTTTTACCGGACTAAAGGAGTGGAGGGGCAGGTGATCATTCAACCCATGGGACAACTTTCTGCCGGTGTTTCAAAACAGGTAATGAAAGGGAAGGGAAGTGTGCGTGTAAACATAAGAGATATCTTTTTCACCAACCGTCCCAAAGGCGATATTAGCTTCCAGCAAACAGAAGCGCATTTTGTAAACGAACGCGATACACGGGTTGCCGGCGTATCATTTACTTATCGTTTTGGCAAACCATTGAAAGGACCACAGAACAACCGCAAAAGAGGTGGCGCAGATGAAGAACAGAACCGCGTGAAAATGGGAAATAATTAGTCGGTAGTCGTTAGTCTATAGTCAGTAGTTGCGGGTAATACGTGAAGATTGTAAATAAAAAACTGTAACCTTAAGCCTTCATCCCTAAACCTTAGTTCTTCATCCCAACCGGGTATTGCACCCAGGTTGGGATGATTTTTTTATATGCGATTCAGTCAGCAGTTAGCAGTGGGCAGTCGGCAATCTGCAGTATATGACTAACGACTACAGACTGCTCCGGGGGCGCCGGACTTTCCGATTTTCAGACTTCCAAGTTTTGCTTACATTTGAGAGAGCAATGTTTGACTAATAAACACTTTTTATGCCCTCATTCGATATTGTAAGCAAAGTAGACGGCCAGGCGTTGGACAATGCCATTAATGTAGTAAAAAAGGAGATCACCAACCGGTTTGATTTTAAGGATTCACATGTGGTAATGGACCTCAACAAAAAGGAGTTTAAACTGTTGATAGAGACGGATGACGACATGAAGATGCGGCAATTGCTGGACGTTCTCATCAGCCGGGCGCACAAACAGGGCATTTCGCCGGAAGCATTTGATATGTCAAAAGATAGCTACCCAAGCGGCAAAGTGGTCAAAAAAGAGGTGCAGGTAAAAAATGGTCTGAAGCAGGAAGACGCCAAAAAGGTAGTAAAACTCATCAAAGACAGTGGTTTAAAGGTGCAGGCGCAGATAATGGACGATACCGTGCGGATAACCGGCAAGAAAATTGACGATTTACAAGAGGTCATTCAGCTTTGCCGGAGCGGCAACCTGGGAATGCCGCTGCAGTACGAAAATATGAGGAGCTAAGGGTAAAAATGGTTTGGCGGTTAGCCATTAAGATATTATTTTTGCGGCTTTGTAAACTGATGTTACGGCAAAATCCGTAACTTAAAATTTAAGAGCGATTATGAAAAAAGATATCCATCCCGGCAGTTACCGGTTTGTTGTATTTAAAGACATGAGCAACGGGCATTCTTTTCTGAGCCGTTCTACTGCTGCTACCAAAGAAACAGTAAAATGGGAAGACGGAAATGAGTACCCCTTAATCAAACTGGAAATTTCAAATATGTCTCACCCATTCTTTACCGGTCAGAAAATGCTGGTGGATACTGCAGGACGTATTGATAAATTCAAGAAAAAATACGCTAAGAAAGCTTAATATATTTTGTCGCGCGGTTTGTGTGATAGAAATCTTTGTTTTTCATGGCTATACTTTCCCTTCCTGATTCTTCAGGAGGGGATTCTTTTTTTAACCGCAGATTAAACAGATTTTATGGATTTCTCAGATTTTGATAGATTCTTATTTGATTTATGTGTGAATAAGCAACCATGATCGCGGCTCTAATGATTCACGCCTCACGCCTGACGTCTCACGACTTTTCATTAGTTTTAACGCATGATTCAACTCGTTCTCGACGACACGCTGATAAAAGAATATTTGTTTCCTTTTACATTAACACGGGCATCTGCAGACATAAGAATTGGCATCCTTACAATTCGTGAAAAATGGGAACGGTTACTGGGCCAGAAAGTGCGGGTTAATGGCGATGATTATCTTGATTCGCCCGCCCAGCAAGAAAATACTACGCCGGTTGTTTTCTCCGGAAATATTGTCCCCAGCAGGTCATTTATAGAAGCCTTATTGAAGGGTGATCATGCGGGTGAAGATATTCTGCAGCAATCTTTCGTACGCGTGCTTCAGCATCCCTGGCAGATTTTCGAATACAATGCCTGGGCACTGGAGGAAGACTTCCGCTTGATTACGGAGAGAAGGACCTCGCAACCGATACCTGCGTCGGTACAAGCCATTAATCCTTCCAATATTTTTATAGAAGAAGGCGCCAGGTTACAGCATTGCTTGCTCAACGCATCGGCCGGACCCATATATATTGGCAGGAACGCCGAAATTATGGAGGGTGCGTTTATACGCGGACCCTTTGCACTTTGCGAGGGCGCGGTAGTAAAAATGGGCACCACTGTTTACGGGGCAACCACTGTAGGTCCATATAGTATGATAGGCGGAGAAATAAAGAATACGGTCATTTTTGGATATAGTAACAAAGCACATGATGGTTACCTGGGTGATGCTGTTATAGGAGAGTGGTGCAACCTGGGTGCAGGCACCTCAGCATCTAACCTGAAAAACAGTGCGGCGCCTGTAAAAGTATGGAACGAAGCAGCCAATGAATTTACCGAAGCCGGGTTAAAATGCGGTTTGCTCATGGGCGATTATTCAAGATGCGCCATTAATACTTCTTTTAATACGGGAACTGTGGTGGGCGCATGCGCCAATATTTTTTGCGATGGGCTTACACCGAAATACATACCCAGTTTTACATGGGGCGGCAAAGAGCAGGGCAGGTACGAATTTGAAAAGGCCCTTCGTGATATTGGCAACTGGAAAAAACTCAGGAACAAATCCCTTACAGAAAAGGAAATTCAAACACTGCAACATATTTTTGAAAAGTAAGAAAAAAGGTGAAGGTTTAAGGCATAAGGCGTAAGCCATACCGTCAACCGTACACCCCAAACCCTACGCCTTACACCATTTACCCTGTAAACATATTAGAAAGCATACACATACCTTAATAAACCCAATTTAAAGTACATAGTCTATGAGAAAACAAATAGCGGCTGCTAACTGGAAAATGAATTGCACCTACCAGCAGGGAGAAAAATTACTGGATGATATCCTGAAAGCAAAGATTGAATTGTCGGCCCTTCAGTATGCGATATTCGCGGTGCCATTTCCTTATCTTATTATGGCCAACAGCGAAGTGGCTGAAGAGCGTAATTATGCCATAGCAGCGCAAAATTGTTACAACAAAAAATCGGGCGCTTATACAGGTGAGATATCGGCAGAGATGCTCGACTCCATTAACATCAGGTATTGCATTGTTGGGCACAGTGAAAGAAGAGAATATTTTAATGAAAGCAACCAGGTGCTGGCTGATAAAATAAACCTGTTGCTTGAATATAAGGTAACACCCATCTTCTGTTGCGGCGAGCCTTTAAACATCAGGGAGGCGGGTACGCAAAATGCTTATGTTGAAAAACAATTGAAAGAATCCCTGTTTCACTTAACAGATGCGCAATTAGAAAAGCTTGTTATTGCTTACGAACCTATATGGGCAATAGGCACGGGCAAAACAGCAAGCACCGCCCAGGCGCAGGAAATGCATGCGCATATACGCAGTGTACTGGCAAATCAATATGGTAACGATGTAGCCAACGATATGTCTATTTTATATGGAGGTAGTGTAAAAGCAAATAATGCTAATGAACTATTTAGCTGCCCGGATGTGGATGGCGGTTTGGTTGGTGGCGCATCACTGGTAGCGAGTGATTTCATAGAAATTATCAAAGCACTGAAATAATTTATGATTGGTGATTGCTGATTTGGGAATTTAGCAAACCCAAATCTTCAATCAGCAATTCGTTAACGCTTTCATAAATAGCTTCCATTTTAGCAAAAGAAGAATCGTTTTTGTGTTAGACATAGCAGGAGGTAATATATTATGAAACGTCATGACAACTTACAGGATCTATCGCGGCAGCATCACAATGAGTTAATGGCCTGCCTGCTCTTAAAGAAAGGAGTAAAGAAACAAGCGGATCTAAAAATAATGCAGGACTTTACAAAGCAGTTCTGGCACCAGGATCTCAAACACCATGTGGCATTGGAAGAAAAAAAGCTGATCCCTTTCCTGCAGGACCAGCCGACATTGATAAAGTATGTGCATGTACTGCACAACGATCATCAATTAATAGAAAGAATATTTGACCGCAGCCAGGATGGATTGTTGAGTTATCGTACACTGGAACTGTTTGCAGGGTATGTTGAGGACCATATCCGTTTTGAGGAAAGAGTGGTGTTTGCAGCAATGCAGGAAGTGCTTCCCGAAAACGAATGGAAAAATCTTGTTTTTGAGGACTCACAACAGAAAGATTGCGCTACGTACACGGTGAAGTTCTGGGAGTGAAGAAAGCTGTGAGCCAAGGCCGTGAGAAGTCAAACGTGAGTCATTTGCTGCCGCCAACGGGGAACTATGAACCATGAACTAAGAATTATAAGATGAAATTCAGGCAGCTTCTTATTAATAGTGCGGTTTGGCGGGGCGCCTATTTTGCAAGCCTGTTTCTCTTAAATATTGTAATAGCAAGATACCTGCAGGCCACTGCTGCCGGCTGGATCTATTACATTACCAATTTCCTGCTCTTATTTATAATGATAGCCAGCTTAAACCTTGAGCAGGGCATATTATTTTCCGCTTCACAAAAAACTATTGCACCTGCAAAACTGGCCTCGCTGTCGCTGTTATGGTCCGCAGTTATTGCACTTGGTGTTTGCTTGTTTGTTTTCTTTTATTACAATGATCCTGCGCCGGGAATAAGTGTTGCACAGTTTGTATTTTTTGTGGCCAGCTATTCTACCGGACTAATGCTTACTAATTTTTTCAGTTCATTGTTTTATGCCAGGCAAAATTATATCCTGCCCAATGGCATCATGACAATCACCAATATTGTTATATGCGCATGGATCGTTATCGCCAGCAGGTTTGAAACACCCGAGGCGCTGCGACAAAAAACGTTGATCCTGTATTTCGGCAATTTCCTGGTACAAGGTATTGCTATTACTGTTGCGTTTTATATCATCAATAAGTCAATTGCGCAATGGCAATTGCCTGGCTATGCAGTTATAAAGCCCTTATTGCGCTATGCTGTTTTTGGACTTGCCATTAACCTGGTGCTTTTTTTATTATATCGTATTGATTATTGGTTCGTGAAAAATCAATGTGCCGTTTGCGCGCCCGGGGACCTCGGCAATTATATACAGGTATCCAAACTGGCGCAGATATTTCTTATGCTGCCGGCAGTTGTTACCAGCGCAGTATTACCAGCCACAGCAGCAGGATATTCTCAACAGGTGATTACCGCGTTGCAACCCTTATCGAGAATTTTTTCAGGGCTATATGTCATTGTACTGGCAGCAATGGCTGCGTGTTGTTATTGGCTGTTCCCAATTGTATATGGCCCCAGCTTTAAACACATGTATGTACCTTTCCTGCTATTGATCCCAGGCATTTTATCGTTGCCGCTAACCAGTATCCTGGTAAGCTATAATGCGGGCCAGAATAATTTATCCGTCAATTTTAAGGCAGGCTTTGTAGCTATGGTTATCATAGTAGCCGGCGATATCATCTTTATACCGCGATTTGGAATAGCAGCAGCAGCACTTGTAAGCAGCGCAGGTTATGTGGCCAACCTTGTATGGCTGCTCGTTGTGTTTAAAAAACAGCAACCTGCTGCGGCGTATAATTTTTTCTTTCCAATGAAAAAGGATTTACTGAGCCTGCGACCACGATTTGGACCACGATTTAAGGATTAAATGGATTGTCCTGATTCTTTTGCTTCTCCGGTATAATTTTTCATTCCTTTTATAACGCCTTTAATTGATCGCGCATGCTTTCTATAGTATATGTTGTTGCATTGGCAAATGCTTCTTCAGCGTGATGATGATAGGAGGGCGGTGAATCAATAACAGCATTCAAAAAGCGCAGCAAATCATCCGTTGATTGATAAAAAGTAATGGATGAACGAAGACGTTCAGGCATGGTGAGTCCTTCGGGAACCAACAATGGCCTGGCATGCCGGATAGCGTCGTATATATTGCCGGAAGATTTGGTAAGACCATAGGTTTCTTCAATGCCGTCTGCCATAACAGCTTTTATAACAGATGGCACCCAAATAAAGTGGCAGCTATCAAGCTCCTTGTCAAATATCACTTGATCTATCACCGGTATTTCATAAAACACAAGATTATTATGTGATAATGCATAAGTATGGCACTTGCTGATAATATCACTACCATACGCTCCATAGGGACCGCCTGCCAATACAATAGTGACGGGCAATAGCTGCTGGTTTATTTTTCCAAGCAACTCAAATACTTCATCGTAATTACGTCGTTTGCCATCAATGGAACCGGGCACTACAATACGCAATGGCGCAGGTGGATTGTATTTCTGTATGACGTCTTCTCTCTTATCAAATACGGCTCCCGGAATACAAAGGACCTGTTTCTTCACCTTCATGTTATTCAACAGGTATTGCTGCACCGTTTCGGAAACAGTAATATATGCATCACAAAAATGTGCGAGCGCTCTTTTACCGATATGTCGTACCGTTATTCTCGGATTCAACGAAAAACGCGAGCGCAAAAAATTATTGGCGTCATGTAGTGTGAGTATCACTTTAGCAGAAGATAACAAAGCTGCTACCCAGGCATACAGCATAAAATGCGCGGTAACGGTATTAAGAAAAAGTAGTTGAATCTTTTCTTTCCTGCATGTTTTATACAATTGCCAGGTAAATGCCCGTTTGGACATACCTGCGGGGCGCACTATCCATTCGTATCTTTTTATATCATTACCCAGCAGATCATACAACCGGTTGTATGTTTCATGATCAGTAAAAATGAAAAGCCGGTTACCTGGCACATCCAGCAGGCGTATCATAGGATTCGCCACCTCAAAATGTTCGGTTTCAAATATGGCAACTTTCTGATTCATGCAAGATGGAAGAATATATTTTTTCAAAAGGCCATTGTTAAACACGTTGCATCAGCCGGTAAAGTATCGACTTGATACGCGTTCTCAATTTCAATTTCCATTTCAGCTTTACAAAAACATTAGCATCCGCATGCTTATCGATGGTATGAAGGAATGTTCCCAGCCGAACCCCGGTCTCGTCAAAAGCTTTTGTATATTCTTCAAGATACGGATACAATAATTTATCATGTCCTCTCATTATCTCCTGTACAAGCATCTCATCAAAATGAATAAATACAACAGGATCTTGCCCGTTTATCAGGACGGTCCCATTTACCAACACCCTTTCGCTCTCATTAAAATTCCATGAACCAATATTGCAGCCGCGGTGCCGGATAATATGTGTCTTCTCAAATTTTACAGGAAATATATCAAGGTATTTTTGATCATCACGGATTCCGAGCTCGCGCAAAAAACCCATTTTGAAATGGCAAGCATCGGCCCACCATTGCATGGCAGCACTTGCCTGCTTGTTGGCGCCAATAAACCCTGCAGAAAAAAGCCCCGACGTGAAAAGCTCAATGAAACTATGCTCGTCTTTGTTAGGATCAGAATGCGTCCAGTTGGGTGTTAATAATATGTCTGCATCATTCAGCATTAAAAAAAGAAACTGGTAATCGCTGAAAAAAAACATATCGCAGTCGATATACAGCACTTTTTCAAATCCGTGCTCCAGCAAATAAAGCATAAATACAGGTTTCATAGACCACCTGAAGTAATCAATATTGCGATGCGCATACTTTTCATATAGAGATTTCACTAAATGGAAGTCACGAAGATGTTGTGCGGCAATGATGTTGATGCCCGGCTCTGAAGAAACAGCAGGGGACACGTCCTTATCATCCGCAATTAAAACCTGCAGCTGCATACCGGGGTTGAACCGCTTTATTGATTTATATAAAGTGGCCGCCTTGGGGAAATAATCGGCTGTTATGATAGTGCAAAACGTGTTCATCCTGAAAAATAACTATAAAATTAATGTTGATGGTGTGTTGTTTCGCCGGGCGCCACCATCTCTTTTTGTTTTGCCCGGAACCTTGCCGTTACCAGCTTCGGCAATAATTTAAAAAAAATCTGTTTGTCCAGTCGCGCATACATGGTCAGCAACTGTAACACTTTAACCGGACCATCCTTCAATAAACCAACATTCAGGTAGTAAAATGCAAAGTGAGACAACAGCTTACTTTTGTCCGTTACACTGTTACTATAGTACAGCAAACTGAGTATGTTGAAATATTCCTTTTTTGAAATGGTCAGCGACGTGGGCGCATTCAAAAGACTGTTTTCATGTTTCCTGTAATAATTCAGCGGTTGATGACAATAACAAGTATCACCAGCGAAATTCAGCTGCAGGAAAAAATACCAATCCCCGTAATACATGTAGGTGTCCAAATCTTTCAAAGCATCCTTTGCCAACACTTTTTTAAATACCACGCTGCTGGCATTATTAATGGTGCAATCAAATTTGAGGCTCTCATTGATCTCATCCGTTCCGCCGCGATAATAATCTGCCGACCATTTATTGGTACTGAACAAATCATTCTTCCGTTGTGAGAACCGTTGCAAGGAATTGGTGCCATCTGCGTTTATCGTATAGCTGTCGCAATAACACACACCGGCAGACGGATACTTGCCGATAACATTGCTTAGTTGCGACAGGAAAGAAAGATCAGCCATATCATCGCTTTCCGCAATCCAAATCCAGTCGCCGCCAGCCATTTCAATTCCTTTTTTCCATTGATGAAAAGGCGAACCGCTGTTTTTTGTATTATAAATGATATGTGAGACGGAAGGATGTTGCCTGTATGATTCTATTATTTCTTTGCTGCCATCGGTAGAGCAATCATCCAGTAGGATGAGTTCATACAGCGGATATGTTTGCTGTAGTATAGTATCAATCCTTTGCTTCAGGAAAGCAGCATGATTATAATTTGGTACAATGACGGAAAACTTAATCATGCCCGGCTTTTTTAAACGTATTATTCAGCCATTTGACCGGGCTCAGCAACAGGTGACCAAGCCTGTAGCTGGCTGTTTTTTTTACCGCTTTTTCTTTTTCCCGTAAAGCATCGTCAAATGTAAATTTCCCTGAAAAGATGCTGGAAGAAGGCTTGTTTAGTTTTTCATCTGATGCAATAGCAACTATATAAACAGGCGACATGTTATTTTTTGTGAAGTCGTTGTAATTTCCTTCATAGGTATCCAGTCCTGTCTCGTTGGGGAGTAATATAACCGACGCCAGCATCAGCTTCTGGTGAAAGTAAATGCTGTTGGCAAAAAAGCGTTCTACCAATGCGGTGAACTCATGTTGGTACAGTTCTTTTTTATGAAAAGGATTGTTATAGCCGGGCAAATCAGTATAATATTTTTTATCCGGCGTTGAAATGATCAGCAATCCGCCTGGTTTCAGCACCCGTTTGATTTCACTGAATATCTGTTCGTGTTCAGTGGCATGCTCAAGTGTTTCAAAACTTACCACTACATCAAAATGATTGTCAGCAAACGGAATTTGTTCGGCTGGGCCCTGGTGAAAAGAAAGATTTGGATGCCGGTATTTGGCAGTAGCATTTGTAATAACGTCGTTGTCGATATCAACGCCCATCACCTTTTCCGCGGTTGCGGCCAATAGGTTACTTCCGTAGCCTTCGCCACAGGCAATATCCAGCACTGTTTTACCTTTCACATATTCTCTTGCAATGGCATAACGATGCAGGTGCTCAATAGCCGTCTCATCAAACATAAAAGGTTCCAGTCTTTCGCCTGTCCATTTTTTTTTCATGTCGTCAGCTTTTTTCAATCATCCATTCAAGCAAGGGTCTTATAATGCCGGGAAAATCATTGTTGCTCATGCCACGGGCCGTTTCTTCATCAAACACATCATACACATGAAACATCAATACTTCCTTTTCATGAAAGTGTATGATGTTTTGCAAGTGATTAAACACTGCGCTACCGATGTAATAATTGCCTGCGTTTAGGAAATTGCCCGGTATCCACACTACTGCTGTATAAATGCCAACCTGGTGCGGCATTTTATATAAGGGAGAACTTACACTGTGCGTATCAAATACATTAATGCCGTATTGATTGTAAATATTATGGCCGAGCCATAATATATTTCCTTCGCGTAATACTTCATACTTCATTTCAACAGCGATCCTTTCTGTAACCTTGAAGCTATTGCCTGCATTACCGGCAGCATCGGTTACTTTAACAGAGATGAGCCTTACAATATCATTACCGGGTCTTTCTTCTTCCTGCCAGGCGCGACTTCCTTCGTGCAATGAAAGTCCGGACAAATACTGACTTACAACAGGAGCGGTATCTCCCGACAGCGTTATATGTCCTTTATCAAGTAACACCGCTTTATTGCAGAATGAAGAAATATAATTCATGTTATGGCTTACAAACAATATGGTCTTTCCCTGTTGTGTGCTTATCTCTTCCATTTTGCCGATACATTTCTTCTGAAAGTCCATATCGCCTACGGCCAGCACTTCATCTATCAATAATATATCCTGTTCAAGATGGGCGGCCACTGCAAAAGCCAATCGCAATTCCATACCACTGCTGTATTTCTTTAACGGCATATCCAGGAAAAGCGCCACGCCGCTAAAATCAACAATGGCATCGAAACGCCTATCGATCTCCGCTTTTTTAAGTCCAAGTACAGAGCCATTGAAATAAATATTTTCACGGCCCGTAAGTTCGGGATGAAAACCGGTGCCTACTTCCAGCAGGCTGGTAAACTTGCCGCGTAATAAAGCATGCCCGGTGGTAGGAGGGGTGATGCGGCTCAGTATCTTCAACAAGGTACTCTTACCTGCACCGTTCTTTCCAATAATGCCCAATCTTTCACCGGGGTTGATTGAAAGATTAATATCCTCCAACGCCCAGAAGTCCTGTTCCTTCCCACTGTCTTTTTTCAATAATTGCCGGGCGGCCGTGGCAATGCTATCCCTGAGCGAAATATATCGTTCATGCTGTTGCAGCCTGTATTTTTTGCCAATATGATGCAGTTCAATAATGGGTTTCATAACTATAAGAGGTCGGCAAAAAATGATTCGGTTTTCTTAAAGTAAAACAATCCGGATACCAGTAACAGTAACATAACAACAATGCTGATACCAACACCGGTAACATCGAATGCCGTTTCCTGCAGTGGATATAAAAATATTTCGAGCGCACCGTTGAAAGGGTTGCAGTATAACAGGTATCTCAGCCAGGGATGTTCAATATGATGAATGGAATAAACGATCTGTGATGAAAAGAACAACAACTGCATGATAAAAGGAAGCATATATCTTACATCGCGGTATTTAACGTTTAAGGCAGATAAGAATGTGCCTGCACCAAAGGAAGCTATCATTGTAAATATAATTCCCAGTGGAAAACAATAGAGCGCGGACCAGTTCAATGGCTGCTTGTATACCAGTAGCAAAATGGCAAAGACAACAGCGCCGAAAATAAAATCAACCAATGCTACCAATAACGATGAAAAAGGGACAACAATGCGCGGGAAATAGATTTTACGGATGATGCCGGCATTGCTTACCATACTTTCACTGCTGCCTGCAATACCGCCGGAGAAAAGCATCCATAACAGTAACCCGGAAAACGAATACACCTCATAAGGAATGCTACCGGTTTGTATCTTCAATCCACGGGCAAAAACAACATAGAAGAAGAGCATCATCAACAGGGGCTGCAATATGGCCCACAGTATTCCCAGGTAGGTTTGTTTGTATTTAACTTTTATATCGCGCCATGCAAAAAAATACAACAGTTCCCTGTTTTCCCATATTTCTTTGAATTGCCAGCGGGTCCTTTTTGCCGGCACGATGTAGATTTCGGTTTGTTCCATCAGGTTGTATAGATACAGTGTTTAAAGATAGTCAATCGCAACTAAAAACGTGAGGCGTGAGACGTCAAACGTGAGGGATCGTGAAACGTGAGACGTCAGGCGTGAGTGTTCGTGAATCATCAGATATGATTGCGAAGCGAAAGACTCACGTCTCACGATTCACGTCTGAAGTTTCTCACGCCTTACGCCTCACGTCTCACGTTTTTCAGTACTTTTAAGCGGATGACAACCAACCATTTTTTTATACAGGAACATCTTGGACGCAGTGTTTTCCATGGTGGAATTGGCAATGTGGATGCTGAAAAAATCTTTATTAAAAACGGGTTCATACCAATATATTTTCCTTATCACTACAGCTTTTCTTTGAGAGCCAAACTGGCTCGAATATGGTATTTAATAAAAACATGCTGTACGCTGCCACGCAATGCCAGCGTCATTTTTCAGTTTCCGTTGTATGCAGGTATGGACAGGCTACTGGTGAGACTATTGAAGTTTCGCAAAAGCATTCGTCTGATCTGTTTTATAACAGATATAGACGGTATCAAGGATGGTGATGATGCCTTGTTACAGGAAGAGATCGCCCAATTGCGCAGTTACCATTATTTCATTGTGCACAATGAGGCCATGAGACAGTGGCTGATTACAAAACATATTGATGGCAGGATAAGCCTTATTGACTTTTTTGATTTCCTGGCGCCGCCTGTAATGGCAGGTAGAAAGAAAAGCAACAGCATTGTTTTCGCCGGCAACCTTGAAAAAAGTGGTTTCCTTGAAAGACTCGGACAGTTACAACCAACTTGCCCAAACATAGTATTTAATGTTTACGGTAGAGATGCTTCTCCGTTGTTGCAGTCGCAATCCAACGTACAATATAAAGGGTTTGCCGATCCTTATTTGCTACCGGCAACACTGGAAGGTTCGTTTGGACTGGTATGGGATGGCAATGATATAGATAATCCCCGCGACAGCCTGGGAAATTATATGCGCTATATCAGTCACCACAAGCTTTCACTGTATATTTTAAGTGGCTTACCTGTTATCACCTGGTCGCAGGCCGGATCAGCATCACTTGTTGACCGGTATAAGATAGGCATTACTATCAACAGCCTTTTTGAATTGGAATCCGTAATAAACAAGATAAGCGAAGATGAGTATCGCCAAATGACAGCCAATACAAATCAGTTGGCCATGCAAATATCAAATGGACAACGGCTGGAAAACGCCATTGATGAATTAATGCTTGCTGAACCAGCTTAGGAATTGGTAATTAGGAATTAGAGCTCGCGACAAATACTTACGTCTCACGACTTCAGCTTATTGACAAGGTTCACGTATTCCTGCATAGCAGCCTCGGTAGATTTTCCTTTCAGGGATGCCCATGCTTCATATTTTGCTTTGGCAACAAAATCAAACATATTAGGCGCTTCTCCATTGGCATCACCTTCGGTGGCTTGCTTATAGAGTGAATACAATTGAAGCAGGGTCTCATTGCTGGGTCGATCAGGCAGTGATTTACTATCTGCAATGGCCTGGTCGAAAAGGGGTTTCAAATCCATATTCACACATTTTTGCGAAAGTAAGGAGAGAAAGTGGAATTGGGAATTTGGAATTGGTCAAAGCCGCCGCAAACGACCAATTCCCGCCCCTTTATCCCCAGTTATAAACAATATCATTCTGAATGTCGGGGTGGATGCTTTTGCGGACCGGACAATTATCACCGATGCGTTGCAGCAGCATTCTATCTTTTTCATCCAGCTTCAGCGTTGCCGGAAACCCAAGAATAACATCCACCCGCCCAACACGGCGCGGATCACTCAGCATGTGTTTTTGAATCTGCAGTGTAGTGCCGGAAAGATCAATGCCCATGCCTGTGGCCCTGATACCGATGGTAGTAATAACGCATGTACCCAACGACACACATAATAAATCCGTAGGTGAAAAACGCTCCCCTTTACCCCTGTTATCTGTAGGTGCATCCGTCTCTATTACAGTGCCGCTTTGATTATGTGTTGCCCGGCAGCGTAGTTGTCCTTCATATACAATTGTAGCAGTCATGATAAAAAAAGTTAAATCAGCAATGGATGGATTATTTTTGTCTAAATTTACGTTAATAGCCTAAATATCAAGAACGTGAAGAAAATATTTGTAATTGTTCTACTTGTCATAACAACATGGTCGTTACAGGCCCAGGATAGTTCAAAAGCAGTGCGACAGGAAAGAGAGGCCCGCAAAGCTGAAAAAAGACAACGTATCAATACATTGCTCAAATTAGAAGAAGAACAGGATCCTGCCTTCCGCAAACATAGCTTATTTGGTATTAAAGCAGCTTCCGACGGATATGGCATATCATACGAAATTGGAAAATACAAAGGACCTAAAAAAGCATTGTTGTTCCAGGCTGAGCTCAACGAGAAAAAACATCCCAAAGAACAAAAGATAGTTGCCAGCTCTAACATATTTGGACAGGTGAACTCGGTTGTATGGGCAAAAGCAAATAATTTCTTTCAATTTAAATTAGGCATTGGTGAGCAACGCGTCATTGGTGGCAAGGCCAATAAAAACGGCGTTAATGTATCTGCTATCTATGCCGGTGGCGTATCATTTGGTTTATTGAAACCGTATTTTGTTGACATCTCCAATAAGAATAACTCCGGTGACCGTCAGAAAATCACCTTCAATGATGTATACAACGATACGTCGGGTAAATATGCCAATTACCAGTTGGATGGCGCTTCAGGAATTACCTATGGATGGAGTAAACTGCAACTTTCACCGGGCGCCCATGCCAAACTCGCCATGCGATTTGATTATGGCCGTTTCAACGAGCTCATTACAGCCATTGAAGCGGGCATTAATGCAGAATATTATTTTAAAGACATACAGCAACTGGTACTGCAAAACAATAAGAAATTCTTTTTTAACGGGTACGTTACCATTCAGTTTGGACGACGAAAAGGCACTCCCCGCCAGTAACGCATGGAAATGCGCTTTCCCTGAACTATTTTTGCGTTTTATCGTTTAATAGTGTGCCGTGCAGACGGCCATGCAATAACAGGTTTTAACTGTTATGCTTTATCAATGCAAATAAATATGCAAGAATCATCATCCTGTGTTCCCAATACAAATGAACCAGAGACAAGGGTTAAAAAACCTAACTGGTTAAGGGTAAAACTTCCTACCGGCGAAAATTACCGGCACGTACGCGGCCTCGTAGACACACATAAGCTTCATACCATCTGCGAAAGCGGTAATTGTCCTAATATGGGCGAATGCTGGGGCGCAGGAACGGCAACCTTTATGATATTGGGTAATACCTGTACCCGCAGTTGTGGCTTTTGCGCAGTAGCTACCGGCAGACCCGATGCAGTTGACTGGGACGAACCACAACGCGTGGCAGAAGCCATTCATCTTATGAAAGTAAAACATGCTGTTATTACTTCCGTTGACAGAGATGAATTAAAAGACGGCGGTTCCATTATCTGGTACAATACCATTAAAGCAGTTAAGTCGCTTAACCCCGATACCACACTTGAAACACTGATCCCGGATTTTAAAGGCGAGAAAGAAAATATACAACGCATTATTGAAGCTGCACCCGAAGTAGTTTCACACAATATAGAAACTGTTGAGCGCCTCACACGCCGTGTACGCATACAAGCCAAATACTGGCGCAGTATGGAGGTGATACGCACACTGAAGGATGGTGGCATGAGAACAAAAAGCGGCATTATGCTGGGACTTGGTGAAACCTTTGAAGAAGTGGTGCAAACCATGCGGGACCTTGCAGATAATGGTTGTGATGTTATTACCATCGGTCAATATCTTCAACCCAGTAAAAAACATTTACCTGTTCAGCGATTTGTACACCCCGACGAATTTGCTGCTTTAAGACAAACAGGTTATGAACTTGGTCTTGACTATGTAGAAAGTGGTCCGCTTGTACGTTCTTCTTATCACAGCGAGCGCCATGTTATTGCAGGTTATGGTAAAGAACAATGGCTGAAGGAGCAGGTAATCAGTTGATCAGTTGATTGGTAAGAAAAACAGAAAGCGGAGAATAGAAAATAGGGCAGAGAATTAAAAAATATCTCTGTGTTCTCTGTCACTCCGTGTCTCTGTGTTGGACGTTCGGCATCGAAGATGCCATCACCCTAAATTCCCAATTACAAATTCCCAATTCCCTTATACGATCTGATAAGCTCCGCTACATCAACAGCGCCCAGATGCTCGGCCCAACCCAATGCAGTAGCATTATATACTTTATCTGTGATGGAAAGATCAGGATTTGCAGACAATACCAGTTGTGCTAATTCCAAATCATGATTCTGCGCAGCTATATGAAGCAATGTAATTTGTGCATCTCCATACGCGCCGTTTGCCAGTTGCGGATTTTCTTTTAACAAGGCAGCAGCACGATCTTTCCATTTCAACTCCCACGCATCATGGACCGTATATAAAGCTCCGTGTGCCACCAGCCATTCTGCTACCGCTTCCTGTTTGCAGTGTATGGCCAGTTGCGTTAGCGTCATGCCGTTTGCAATAGGCGCACTAAGATCATTTGCTGTTAGTTGTTGAGCAAATATTTCCAATGCCCCTATATCACCCTTTCCTGTTGCTTCTGCTAATGCAACCTGTTCTTTCGATGGTGGCGCTGTAATATAACGATCACTCATCAGCCACCATGTTAGCCCGTAACCAATCCAGCGAAAGCCTATCTGCTCATACATTCTCCGGCCCGTACCATTCAGCGTTGCATAATCATATCCCTGTTCTTTTGCAAACAGGCAGGCTGCTGTCACCACTGCTTTGCCGATGCCTTTGTTACGCGCACGCGGTACAACACCTACATTATAGATACCCGCCGTTCTATGCTCACCTGTAGTAAAGAACACACAACTATGACCTACTATTTTTCCATCCAGTGTTGCAATAAATCGTTGTGCCAGTCGCGGATGTTGCTGCAACAACGCAGTGGATACTGCACCATGTCCGCCATTATAAGGAAGGTTTTTTACAGCAGCAGTAGACGTGGTGTTATCAGCCGTTACTTTCAATCCATCCGGAACAGCATAGCCAGTATTGATCGCCTGCAGATCCAGCGCCATCCAGCATGGTTGCCAGCCGGGTTGAAATCCACGTGCCAATAATTTTATATCGAGGTCCGCCGGTTGCGATGGTTGTAGCGACCAGCATCCTGTTCCTTTAACAGCACGTGCACGATAATAATCCATCATCTCATCCAGCAAAGCGCCGGCGTCTTCATCGTTCATAGCAGGAAACGGCACCATCGATTCTTTACCAGTACCTGCCCATGTCCATTTGAGGCCTTTTTTTGTTGTTATTTCTCCGCCGTTACTGGTAGCATTGAAATAGAATAATTCTGTATGGTTATGTGCTGCTTGTTGTTGTAATTGTTGCCCTGTCATTGTTGAACGGTTGATTGGTGATTAGCAGGTGCCATACTTCGTCTTCCTTTACCCTTTTACTCCAGTTGGTGTCTCTATGTACCCACCGGGGATATTGAATATATGATCAGTAGAAAATAAAAGCGGCCTATAGTATTATTACGAAAGCCCCGGTAATAAAGGTATCTTATTTATGTTCACCATTTGATGGGGATCAACCTCTTAACAATAAAGCTTAACAAATAACGCTTCTGGCATAGTTTTTAATAATATATGAGCAAATTACCGTTATGAAAAAGCTCATTGGACTACTATCATTTTTCGCCGTTGGCATGGCCGTTTTCGTGGCTTGTAAAAAAGATAACCAGGAAACCACCGACTTAAGGATTCACCTGACTGATAATCCTTATGGTGCCACAGAAGTAAATGTAGACATCCAAAAAGTACGGGTAAACTTTAGTGATGATTCTACGGGCTGGGTAGATATTGCCACCCATGCCGGTGTGTACAATCTATTGTCGTTTCAGAATGGTATAGACACTGTATTGGCGCAACAAACAGTACCGGCCTCTACTTTAAAAGAAATACGTTTTGTATTGGGTAGTAATAACAGTATTAAGATAGGTTCAACTGTTTATCCGCTGACCATTCCCAGTGGCAGCGAATCTGGCCTGAAGATCAAAATGAACAGAAAACTCAATGCACACCTCGATTCGCTGGTGATAGATTTTGATGCCGCACTTTCTATATTACAAACAGGTGCGGGTGATTTTAAATTAAAGCCTGTACTGCGGATCAAATAAACGCATAAGATTGATATAAAAAAGCGCTCCATAGGAGCGCTTTTTTATATCAATCAACTAACTGATCAACCAATCAACTGATCACCGATCAACCGGCCTTCGCTTCCCAGGCCAGCGCACTGGCGCCGAGTATAGCTGCATCAGATTCTTTTAAATGGCTGATAAGGATTTTTACTGTGTTCTGGAACACCTGTATAAGATTTGCTTCCATGTGTTCGCGTGTAGGTTTTAAAATAAGTTCGCCGGCTTTGGTAAGTCCGCCAAATAAGATAATGGCTTCAGGACTTGAAAACATAACCGCATTGGCAAGTGCAAGTCCCAATATCTTTCCGGTGAAATCATATACTTCTTTTGCCAGGGCGTCTCCCTGTACAGCTGCTTCAAATACTTTCTTTGAATCCATGTCTGCTGCAGGTACTTTTCGTAATAGACTTTCCTGTGTGCTTTTCTCCAAAAATTCAAGCGCTGTATAACGCACACCGGTAGCAGATGCATAACTTTCTAAGGAACCGTGTTTACCTGTACCGGGATGTAGCCGGCCATCAGGAATAACAATGGTATGCCCCAGTTCACCTGCAAAACCATCGTGACCATAAATGAGCTGCCCGTTGGCAACAATACCACTGCCAACACCGGTGCCGAGGGTTATCATTATAAAATCGCGCATGCCTTTAGCGGCGCCATAGGTCATTTCGCCAATAGCAGCGGCATTGGCATCATTGGTAAGTGTTACCGGTAACCTGAACTTATCTGCAACCAGTTTTGCAAGTGGTATAATGCCCCGCCATGGAAGATTGGGTGCATATTCTATGGTACCGGTATAATAATTACCATTGGGCGCGCCCATACCAATTCCTTTTATTCTTCCGGGGCCGCCTGCTTTCTCAATCATCACAAACAACGCATCATGCAATTCATCTATAAAGGATTCTATCTTACTGTGCTTCTTTGTTGATATTTCATCCGAAAACAAAACATTTCCATCTTTGTCTACAATACCAAACTTGGTACCCGTACCGCCAATGTCAACACCTATTACCAATTGTTCAACAGACACACCCGCTTTAGACATAAAAACTTTTTATTGAAATTATATTAATACCATCCCCGCCTGAACGACTCAGTCGGGCAGGCCTTCGGATTTATATTCAATCTTTCATTCACCTTCTCTATTTTCCATCAACACAAACTGTCAGGTGCTTTACCATTGACTACTGACTACTGACTACTGACTATTGACTACTTACTAATGTCCTCCGCCGCCTTCCAGTGCATCATAGTCAATACCCTGTGATTTTAAAATGGCCTTTGCTTTAACAGCATAAAATGCGAGATAGGCAAAACAAGCCACGCCAACAATATATGACCATTGAATGCCCAGCAAATGATCACCTGCAACGTAGCCCTGCAGAAGACTTATTATACCACCGCCCATGATCATCATAATGAGAAAACTGGCTCCTTCGTTGGTATGTTTTCCAAGACCTGCAATAGCAAGTGTAAAAATACATGGCCATAAAGTAGAACAGAACAGGCCAACGCTTATGAATGCATACACACTTGTCATGCCACTTGAAAGCATACCGATGAACAACGCCGTAATACCCATTAATGAAAAGATGAGCAATTGACGCGCGGGACTTCCTTTACTCAGCAGGTCACCAATGATCATTGCTATAATGACAAAGCCGTATACATAAAAAGGTGTGATATCATGTTGCGCAATCTTATTCACGAGCAGAAAAACGGCAAAGGCGAGATAAGGCATCACAAAATTTAAAATCTGGCGCGCGCTTTTGCTAACACCAAATGCACCAACGGAATTGGTCCATCTTCCTATCATTAAACTTGCCCAGAACAACGATACATAAGGAGCAATCATTTCGGTTGGAAAAGGTTTTCCATCGGCAGTAAGCACATGCTGTTTCATAAATTCAGGCAAATTGCTGGCGGTACTCACTTCAACGCCCACATAAACAAATATGCCTATCATACCAAGCACAAGTTGTGAATATTGAAGCGGGCCTTTCTTATGCACCACTTTACCGGCATCGTTGCCGGCTTCACCCACTGCTACATCTTCCAGGTCTATTTTATTGGGAATAGATGAAAACTTAAAAATGACTGCAACAATTAAAAATGCAAGTCCAAGAATAAGGTAAGGTGTTTTAATGCTTTCAATACTGGCAACATTTTTTGTTCCTGCGGTAATAGAACCAAAAATGGCAAAACTAACCAGCAATGGACCGATAGTGGTGCCAAAATTATTTACGCCGCCGGCCATACTTAACCGCTGTGATCCCTTTTTAGGATCACCCATGATAATGGCCAGTGGATTGGCAGCGGTTTGCTGAAGAGAAAAACCAAGCCCTACAATAAAAAGCCCGCTAATCATTAGCGGGAAAGAAGCCGTTTGTGCCGCAGGATAAAACAACAACGTACCGACAGCTGAAATGATCAACCCAACCGATATCCCGTTTTTATAACCAAGCCGGTTCAGAATATCGCCGCCGCTTGCTTTTGAAACAAAGAAATAAATAATGGACCCAACTGTATAAGCTACATAAAAGGCGAATGAAATCATCTGTGATTGCCATTGCTCAAGATGAAGTTTTTCTTTAAAAACCGGGATCAGGATATCATTACTGGCGGCTACAAATCCCCAGAAAAAAAATACACTGATTAAAGTACCGAATTGCGACCATTTGGTTTGTTGTTGACTCATGAGCAAGCGCTTTGAATTTAAAAGATGTCTAAAAATAACAAGTTTTTTATCATACGGCAGAAAAGAATTGTTACAAGATACCCGATACATGATGCCAGATACCATGGTACATGAATAATTCTTATGATAGCCGTTAATCTGTTTGAAGTCTTGAAACTGCAATACAAACAGTGCCATCCAATCAAACAGTAAAGCAATAATGTTTTTTGTAATGCTGTTTATTGCTAATAATAGCAATGGCATCAAAAAATATTTTTATTGCCCGCAACAACCAATCAAAAACCTTCCTAAATTGAACGAAGTAAGAACGATTTGGGAATTGGGATTTAGTCAACAACGATACGAATGCCCAGATCTGCAACCCCAAATCCGCAATCCCCAATCCTCCCGCAATGTTGCGGGACCAAAATATACGCATGGAGATACTGCACGTTTCGGCAGAATGTTACCCGGTAGCAAAGGCAGGCGGCCTCGGCGATGTGGTGGGCGCATTGCCAAAATACCAGGCCTCGCTTGGGCATGTGGCAAAAGTGGTAATGCCAATGTACCGCACCAAATTCCTGTATGATAACAGCTGGGAAGTAGTGCATAAAGGCGGCGCGTCACTGGGTAACTGGTGGTTTGAATACACTGTCATTAAGGAAAAGACCAATAAGCTGGGATTTGATCTTTACCTGGTTGATATCAACGGTCTGCTGGACCGTGAAAAAATTTACGGGTACAACGATGATACAGAAAGATTCGTCAGCTTCCAGGTAGCCGTGGTAGATTGGATAGCCGCATGGAAACATAAACCGTCCGTGGTGCATGTACATGACTACCATGCAGGGCTCATTCCTTTTATGATGCAATCCTGTTTCGATTACCAGCACCTGCGCAACGTACCTACTGTGCTTACTATTCACAATGCACAATACCAGGGCTGGATGGGATGGGACAAGAGTAATTATATTCCTCACTGGGATGGATGGAGATGGGGCAACCTCGATTGGAACAAAACCATTAACCCGCTTGCATGCGCCATTAAATGTGCATGGAAAGTAACCACTGTAAGCTGGAGTTATCTGGAGGAACTGCGGTACAACAGTAATGGACTAGAACCATTGTTTGAATATGAAAAAGGCAAATGTGTTGGTATATTAAATGGTATTGATACAAAAGTGTGGGATCCTGTAACAGACAGTTATTTGGATGAACATTTTTCATTGCCAACAACAGCAGCAGGCAAACTGGCCAACAAAAAGAAGTTGTGTGATGCTTTTAATTTGAACATTGATCAACCATTGATTGTATTCATTGGAAGACTGGTGGGAGAGAAGGCTGCCGATCTGTTGCCAAGGGCCATTGGCGATGCATTATATTATATTGGTCAGCGGATGAACTTCCTGGTGCTGGGTAGTGGTGAACCACAGGTTGAACAACAGTTATCATCTATGCGCGGTCCGCTGATGGGATATTATAATTCACAGATCGGTTATAATGAAAAACTGAGTCACGAAATGTATGCCGGCGCAGATTTTCTATTGATGCCAAGCAGGGTAGAACCTTGCGGCTTAAACCAGATGTATGCCATGCGGTACGGCACCATACCAATTGTAAGGCGCACAGGCGGACTAAAAGATACCGTGAAAGATATTGGCGAAACCGGTGGGTATGGGATTTGCTTTAACCAGGATGCAGTAGGTGATATTACACATGCCATTTATCGTGCAGTAGGTTTATATGAACAGCAGGATAAGATTGCAGCCATCCGTAAACAAATTATGCAACTCGATTTTAGCTGGGATAAAAGTGCACAGCAGTATATTGATGTGTATGAAGATGTAAGGTTGAAGGTTTAAGATCGAAGGTTGCTGGTTGGGGCCAAAGCAGAAAGAGGATACAGTTCTTAAAAATAATTACAGTCACAAGTGAACATAACTTTCGAAGCAATAGTATTGACTATTCACTATTGACTATTCACTATTGACCATTCACGAATTCAATGATTGCATATGAGCAAATCAACGTTAGCAGTTATTTTGGGAGGTGGCGCCGGTTCACGTTTGTACCCGCTCACCGCCAGCAGAAGCAAACCAGCAGTGCCTATTGCCGGAAAATACAGGTTGGTTGACATCCCCATCTCCAATTGCATCAACAGTGGCATCAACCGCATGTTTGTGTTAACACAGTTCAATTCTGCATCGTTGAACCGGCACATCAAGAATACGTATCACTTCAGTGCCTTTAGTTCTGCATTTGTAGATATTCTTGCAGCAGAACAAACACCTGATAATCCCACCTGGTACCAGGGTACAGCAGATGCGGTGCGACAAAGCCTTCGCCATATCGGGCCCTTTGAGAGTGATTATATTCTCATATTAAGCGGCGACCAGTTGTATCAAATGGATTTCCAGGCAATGATAGAGAACCATGCTAAACTTGGTGCTGATATCTCTATCGCAACTATACCTGTAGGCGACAGGGAAGCGCCGGAATTCGGCATTCTAAAAAGCAATGAAGAAGGTTATATCACTTCATTTATAGAAAAGCCCAAAAAAGAATTATTGCCACAATGGGTGAGCGACACCGGTGATGAAATGAAAACCATGGGCAGGAATTATCTTGCTTCTATGGGTATCTATATCTTCAACCGCAAACTGATGTTTGATCTGCTGGAAGTAGAATACAAATCAGCAACCGATTTTGGTAAAGAGATCATTCCTGAATCTATTGATAAGTACAAAGTGGCAAGCTATCAGTATGATGGTTACTGGACAGATATTGGTAACATTTATTCATTCTTCGAAGCAAATCTCGGACTTACACAGGAAATACCGGATTTCAATTTGTTTGATAATACGAGGGCCATCTATACCCGCGCACGCATGTTGCCACCTGCCAAGATCAGCGGCACTACACTTGAAAAAACAATTATTGCCGAAGGATGTATCATCAATGCATCGCGCGTAGAGAACAGTGTGGTAGGTATCCGTTCACGCATAGGACATGGTACCACCGTTGTGAGCAGCTACCTCATGGGTAATGATTATTTTGAAACCATTCCCGAAATGGCGCATGCAAAAGAACACGGCATACCAAATGTTGGTATTGGCAATCGCTGTTATATAAAAAATGCCATTGTTGATAAGAATTGCCGCATCGGTGATGATGTACGTATCAATGGCGGCTCACATCTTGAAAATACCGATCACTCGCTCTATACTGTTAAGGAAGGCATTGTTGTTATAAAAAAAGGAGCCGTTATTCCAAACGGCTTCGTAATATAGACAGAAAGTCCGCAAGACGGGAAGACCGGAAGATGCTTGTTCATATTGCAAGTTCTTCCGGTTTTTCATTCCGGCTCCGGTTCCTGACTAACGACTGCTGCCTGCTTCTTCCGGTTTTTCATTTCCAGCTCCCGGCTCCAGACTAACAACTAACGACTACTTCCCCCGGTCTTCCGGACTTCCCGACTTTCGGACTTTTTCTGTATTTTTATCAAATATGTAATTTTTACACAAACTAACTAAACGATTGCTTATGTCTTCAGCCTACGCTGGTCCGAAGCCAAAACTTAATCTTAGCCAGATAGTAAACATGAGTGTTGGTTTTTTCGGTATCCAGTTTGGATGGGATCTGCAACGCGCAAACATGGGCATCATTTACAATAATCTTGGTGCCAATGCAGATAAGATACCTTACCTTTTTTTAGCGGCCCCTCTTACCGGATTAATTGTTCAACCCGTTATTGGATACCTGAGTGATAAGACATGGCACCCCACGTTTGGTAGAAGAAGACCTTACTTTTTTATAGGCGCGCTGTTGAGCTCAATTGCACTATTGATAATGCCGCACAGTAGTCAATTGTGGATGGCCGCCGGTTTGTTATGGGTGCTGGATGTTTTTGGTAATGTTGCAATGGAACCATTTCGCGCATTTGTCACAGATAAACTACCCGACAGCCAGGTAAACAGGGGCTTTATCATGCAAAGTCTGATGATTGGTTTAGGAGGAAGCATTGCATCTGCATTGCCATATCTGTTAAATAATGTTTTTAACGTTAAGAACGTTGCAGCAAAAGGCATCATTGCGGATAACGTAAAAATCTCTTTTTATTTAGGTGCTTTTTTCTTTTTTTCTGCAGTGCTGTATACCGTCCTAACCTCTAAAGAATATCCTCCTTCATACATTGATGAAACCGGGAATCCGAAAAAAACAAAAAGTGGTCTTATAGCCGGAATAAAAGAGATTTCTTCAGCAATAAAAAATATGCCGGCAACCATGAGAGTAATTGCATTGGTGCAGTTCTTCACATGGCCGGGATTGTTCCTGATGTGGTTTTATTATGCGCTTTCGGTAGCATATCATGTTTTTGGCGCAAAGAGCGATACAGACCCTGTCTTTGGCGATGGAAAAGATTTTGCCGGATTGACGCTGGCATATTATAGTGTGGTAACATTTATTTTTTCCTTCATTCTTCCTTCCATTGCTGATAAACTGGGTCGTAAACTGACGCATGCAATATGTTTGCTTATTGGCGCGATTGGCCTGATTTCAGTTGCCTTTGTCAGCAATAAGAATTATTTATTTATCTGTATGACCGGAGTTGGTATAGCATGGACAAGCATCATTTCAATGCCATATGCAATGCTCAGCGGCGTTTTACCTAAAGATAAGGTAGGTATCTATATGGGTATCTTCAATTTCTTTATAGTCCTACCGGAAATCATCGCCTCATTTTGCTATCCATGGCTCATGAAGCATGTGCTGAATAATAACATGCTTGCTGCTGTACAGTCGGGCGGGGTACTTATGATCATAGCTGCAATTATTTGTTTGTTTTTTATAAAGGAATCAAAGACCGGCGAAATTGAAACGATTAAACTTGAAATTGAAGAACAACGCTCCATTTAATATATGAAAAAGACAATTACGTTCTTTATTGCAGTCCTGCTGATCATATTTTCTTATGGGCAGCAGGGCATTGCTGTTTATCCAACCAACTGGTGGGTCAACATGAAATGGAACAAATTGCAATTAATGATTCATGCACCTGGCGTTGGCAATAACGGTGTACGCATGCAGGCTTATGCTGGTGTACACATTATAAGCGTTGAACCGGCAGAGAACCGCAATTATCTTTTTGTAAATATGGTCATTGAAAAGACTGCACAACCCGGTAAGCTGCGTTTTTATAAAGATGATGGTGGACATACAGGACCTAATCCTGTTCTTTTTGAATATGAATTAAAACCGCGCCGCAGTGGCAATGGTATATCTTATGCACAAGGTGTAACCTCATCTGATTTCATTTACTTCCTGATGCCCGATCGCTTTAGCAATGGCGATGCCAGTAACGATCGTGTTGCTGGTATGCGCGACCAATCACTCAACCGCGATTCTATCTACGATCGCCATGGGGGAGACCTGCAGGGTGTTATCAATCACCTCGATTACATGCAAAGTCTTGGAGCCACTACATTATGGATGACACCGGTGCTGGAAAACGACATGCCTTACCGTACAGAACATGGTTACGCATTTACTGATCATTATAGTATTGAACCACGCATTGGCGGAGCAGCGGCATACAAAAAATTATCAGACGAATTGCATAAGCGCGGTATGAAACTAATACAGGATGCTGTATACAACCACGTGGGTAGTTATCATTTTACGTTTACCGACAAACCCATGCACGATTGGTACCACGAATGGCCATCCTATACACAAACCAATTACCGCGACCAGGTGTGGATGGATACACATGCAGCTGTAGCCGATAAAAAGAAAATGGGTGATGGATGGTTCACCCATCAAATGCCCGATCTCAACCAGTCGAATCCTTATGTGGCGAACTTTTTAATTCAACATGCCATCTGGTGCGTAGAAGAATTTGGTGTTGATGGCTGGCGCATCGATACCTATATCTACAATGATCCGGTCTTTATGAATCGTTGCAACAAAGCGCTTACCGATGAGTATCCCAAGATGACCATGTTTGGTGAAACGTGGGTGCATGGCACTGCCAACCAGGCTTATTTTGTGCAAAACAATATGAATGTTCCTTTTAAAAGTAACCTGCAGGGCGCTACCGATTTTCAATGCAACTTCTATGGTATTGTTCCTGCGCTTACACAGAATTTTGGCTGGACAGAGGGCGTCAATAAATTATATATGACCTTGTCCAACGACTTTCTATACAAGGACCCCATGCAGAATGTTATATTTCTTGATAACCACGATATGAGCCGCTTTTTTTCGCAGGTGGGAGAGGATGTGGCCAAACAAAAAATGGGACTGAGCTGGTTATTTACCTGTCGCGGCATACCACAATTGTATTACGGAACCGAAATATTAATGAAGGGCATATCCAATCCCGATGGCTGGGTACGCCTGGATTTTCCCGGCGGATGGAACGGCGATAGTAAAAATGCATTTACCGGTGCCGGATTAACCAATGATGAAAAAGCAGTGCAGGAACTTACCAGGCGATTGGGCAACTTCCGTCAACATTCTTCTGCCATCAAAACCGGTAAACTAATGCAATACATACCCGAGGATGGTGTATATGTTTATTTTCGTTACGATAACAAGCAGACCGTAATGTGTGTAATGAACCAGGGCGACAATGAAAAAACGATAGACCTCAGCAGGTTCAGCGAACGCATGAACGGTTTTACAAAAGCATTTGATGTAGCGGGCGGTAATGAGTTTATACTTGACAGAAATCTTACCATTAAAGGAAAGTTTTTACTGGTAATGGAATTGAGAAAGTGATCAGTGGATCAGTGATCCGTGATCAGTGATCAGTGATAAGTAGATCGGTGATAAGTTAACTGATCACTGATCTACTTATCACTGATCACTTATCACTTACCTACAGCATAGTCGCCTCAATATACCTCCGTCCATACTTTCCCCAGTCCTTCAGGCTTTCGTTCATTGTTTCTTTTAACGAGGTATTATTTACTTTCTTTCCTTTTACAGGAACTTTGAGGCTTTCTTCTTTTACCGATAATGCAACTACTTTGGTTGCAAACCAGGTAACGTGCTGGTGCGGCAATGCTACGCCAAGTATCATTCCGGGTAGTCCGGAAAAAGATTCAGGACCGCCTGATGTAATAATATCATCTGTATAAAACGCCACTACGTAAATAGAATCCATAATAAGTGCATTGGCCCTTCTGCACTGGAAACCGGCTATCACACGTGTTTCGTCTGTTAACTTCCACTGAATAGCACGGGCGCTGTCCTGCACTAAAAAAAGTTGTTCAAATACTTTCTTTTGACTTACACATTTGCTGTTTTGCAAATCGGTATACACAATATTCTGCTCTGCCGGCTGTTCCCAAAGTTTATTATTGTCGGCGTTATCACGGCCCGGCTGGTAGAGTGTTTTGTTACCGGTAAACAACAAATCAAAATAAGTGGTCTTAAACTTTGGCATTGTTTTCTTCTGCAACTCAGACCAGGAGTCATCTTCTTCCAGTTGCGAATAGAGATTCAGCTTCTTTTCAAATTCAATCCTTCCTTCAGAAAGAAATATGGTGTTTTGTGCATGCGACTGCATGGCGGTTACCAGCAGCAGCAACATTTGTATTCTTAGTAATAATTTCATAAAAAATAGTTTAATATGCTTATTGTCGTTGTGGCGCCGGTGTGCCGGCTTTGGTAAAGTTCCATACCAGCGACAACATAAAGTAACGTTGAATAGTAGTATATGTATTCTGAGATTGAAAATTGCTGTTAACCGAACGGCTAAATCCAATATTCTGGTTAAGTAAATCGTTTACAGAAACTTTTACCAGCAATGCATCTTTCGGAAAAAACTTTTTACCGATCCAGCCATTTACAAGAAACACATTTGTATTATTATCAAACCCCGGTGTCTTTTGACGGAAGTTATAATTTCCATCAGCATGTATCTGAAACTTCAACGGTAGAAAAACATCTGCATCGGCGCGAACAGTGTATATCCAATATTTAGTAGTTGTATTCTTTCGGATAGAAGAAGTGCTATTAGTATAAGTAGCCGACGGGCTAAGTGAAAAATTATATTTTTTCTCTTTTGATTTATACATATCGAACCCGAATGTGTATGAGCCGCTGTTGGTAATATTCATCGACGTATCTACAATACTCACATACCGGTTTTGATTGACGTTGGCATTGAAACCAACACTCATGTCCGCTTTTTTAATTTTAAAACCGTAACTAAGGTAACCTGATATTGAATTATTACCATCGAGATTTACATATTTTGTAGTTCGACGGCCGGCAGATACTTTGTCGCTGGTGCTGATGGCATCCGCCGTTGTACGATAATTTATGCTGGCATAGATATAGCGATCGGTTAATACTTTGTAATCATTAAAATTCAGGTTGACGCTATTGGTAAACTGTGGTTTTAAATTGGGGTTACCAATGGTTACGTTCAGACCATCATCATTATTGCGGGTAGGTTGTATTTGTTGTATAGATGGCTGAGAGGTGTTTCCATTATAACGTAGCGTAAGTCTTTTTTGAGACGAAAACGAATACGTAGCGGTTGCCTGCGGGAACCAGTTTATAAAACTTCTCGTTGAGGTAGAATCGGTGCGGGTGTCTGTCTGATTAAAGTTGGTAAATCCTACATTACCGCCGGCAATGATCCTGAGTTTCTTTTTTACGAGGTTGTACACCAATCCACCGCGCTGTGTAAATACATTGAATTTATAATCATTACTAAACAGCGTGTCAAGCTCGGTATACTTAATATTGTTGGGTAATTTATTGAATGAACTTCTGCCGGAGGTACTGTTGTTGACTGAAACGCCATAGTTAGCTACAAGAGACGAAACGGCTGATAATGGTTCGGAATAAGTAATCTTTGAATCCAGAAACAAGTTTTCGTTGACATATTTTTTAAACTGATCGGTTACAGTATCTGGCAACGCTACGCCGTTTTTGTAAAAAGTATTATTGGAATACAGGAACCCTTCGGAGTTGCCACTCTCATAACTTTCGCGCAGGTTTAACGAAATGGTCCTTCCTTTTTTAGCTAGTTTTTTGCGCCAAAGCAGACTGCTATTGATTGTTTTGGTATCACCCGAATTAGCTGTATTACGTGTGGTTCTATTTACCAGTGCACTATCAATATCCCGTGCTTCAGATTTATAAGTGTTATTGGTTATCTTTTCATCGGTGCCGCCGTCTACCGTTATTTTCATAGAAGATGTAGAGTCAAACTGCACATCGTAGGTAGCATCTGCACGATTGCGTTTGATTTGGTTATGAAAATTTTGTGTCTGGTTACTAAAATAGAATGTATCGGGCAATATGTACCGCGAGTCATTGGCGCTGCTGCCATTTACTTCCAGGAAAAGATGTTTATAGTTGGTATTGATGGCCTGCTTGTCGTCATCCCATTTATTATTGTAGTGGATCCCACCTGTCTTTACAGAAGGATACCCCTGTCCATTATATTGTCCGCTCCACGAATCAAGTTCATCATAGCTACCTGCAGAAAAATAATAACCGTTGGCTTCATCATAATCAAGACTGCCGGCAATACTCTGTCCATAATTGTCCCTTTCCTGCCAGTTAAGACCCGTTTTACCAGTGGCTGATAATATGCCGTATGCAGAAATCTTTTCCTTCTTTCTAAAATAATTAAACATTAACTGGTTATCGTAATATTTATCGGTTCCTCCGCTGGCAGTCAGCTTTCCGAAATAACCATTCTTTTTACTGTCCTTTAATTTAAGATTGATCGTTTTTGATTTCTCTCCGTCGTCAATACCGGAAAATACAGCCTGGTCACTTTTTTTATCAAACACCTGTACCTTATCTATCATGTCTGCACGCAGGTTCTGCGTAACAAGCGTGGGATCATCGCCAAAGAATTCTTCACCATCAACCAGCACTTTTTGCACCTTTTCTCCCTGTGCAGTAATCTTTCCATCTTTATCTACCTGTATACCCGGTAATTTTTTCAATAATTCTTCTACCGTAGCATTGGCCTGTACATGAAAGCTGTCCGCAGTAAATTCGGTAGTATCCCCTTTTATTTTAATGGCGGCTACCTTCTGGCGAACAACTACTTCTTCCAGCAATTTCGCTTTCAGCGTAACATTTATTTTACCAAGGTTCAATATACTTGTATCAGTCAATGTAATGGGCTCTACATAATCGGCGTACTTGGGATAAGTCACCAGTACAATGAATTTGCCTGCCGGTAATTGTCCAAATGAGAAATTGCCCTGTTTATCGGTACGCGAAAATTTAAAAAGAACGGAGTCTTTTGCGCGCAACAATGAAACAACGGCATTTGATAGATTTTCTTTGATGGAGGTGTCGGCGATCGCTCCTTTCACGGAAGCGTTTTGAGCGTTAGCGGACAGGATAAGCAATACTAAAGACAGTACGACAGCTAGCTTTTTCATGTGTGGGGTCTTCTAGGTTAAATTTCAGGGATAAGATTCTTCTACATACCAAAATCGCGGCCCGAATATCATTGAAAAACAATTAACTTTAAAAGGATGAACCTTAATTTTAGGTTAAAGGCTTTGTTCCTTCGACACTCTTCGACAACCCTACGACAAGTTCAGGGTGACAAATTAAACATGATAAGTTTAATAACATCCTCAGAAGATGTCTTCCTGAGCTTACCGAAGGGTGTAAGGATGCGGGGCCTAATAAAATCCACAAAAAAAATTGTCGTTTATGCAAAGCCGGCGGTACGAGGAAGAAAATTTCGTGGATACATCAGCAACAGTCTGGAACTATTCATTGCTTTCTGCTGAAGACATTCAAAATTTTCAGCGTGGCACCCATTATAGCCTGTATGAAAAATTTGGTTCGCATCCCATATCGGTAAATCAAACACAGGGGATGTACTTTGCCGTATGGGCCCCTAATGCTTCTGCTGTTTCAGTTATCGGCAATTTTAATGATTGGGCAAAGACCGGATATCCGTTATACCCGCGCTGGGATAAAAGCGGCGTGTGGGAAGGATTTATTCCGGGTTTCGCTGCGGGTGAAGTTTACAAATATCATATCACAGGGTTTGAAGGAGTGGAAATTGATAAAGGCGATCCGTTTGCTTATTTCTGGGAGAAAAGACCGCTTACAGCGTCTATTACATGGAACCTCGACTACGAATGGAAAGACAGCGCCTGGATGAAAAAACGCAAACAGCACAATTCCCTGAAAGCGCCATGGTCGGTATATGAGGTACACCTTGCAAGCTGGATGCGTCCCGACAAACACGATGAAGAACGTTACAATACCTATGAACAAATCAGGGAGCGACTGGTACCTTATGTAAAAGAGATGGGGTTTACACATATTGAATTGATGCCTGTTATGGAACACCCTTTCGATGGCAGTTGGGGTTACCAGGGCGCGGGTTATTATGCCCCCACGTCAAGGTTTGGCTCACCACAGGATTTTATGCAATTGGTAGAAGCCTTTCACCAGGAAGGCATTGGTGTGATACTTGATTGGGTGCCTTCGCACTTTCCCTATGATGCACATGGCTTATTTATGTTTGATGGTGCGCATACGTATGAATATGCAGACATGCGCAAGGGCTATCATCCGGATTGGAACTCTTATGTATTCAATTATAAAAGAGGCGAGGTAAAATCATTTCTTATCAGCAATGCCAGGTTTTGGCTCGATAAATATCACGTGGATGGTTTTAGAGTGGATGCGGTATCGTCTATGCTTAAGTTAAACTATTCACGCAAAGCCGGTGAATGGGAGCCAAACGAATTTGGCGGTGATGGCAACCTCGAGGCCATTGCTTTTATAAAGGATTTGAATGAAACTATTTTCCGTGATTTTCCCGATGTGCAAACCATTGCGGAAGAAGCAACCGACTGGCCCGGCATTTCTAAACCAACCTTTGACGACGGACTTGGATTTGGCATGAAATGGATGATGGGTTGGATGCACGATACACTGCGTTATTTTAAACAGGACCCGCTCAACCGCAAGCACCAGCAGGACCAGTTTAGCTTTAGCATGATGTATTTCTATGATGAAAATTTTATGCTGCCGCTGAGTCACGATGAAGTGGTGCATGGAAAATCGCCCATGATTTATAAAATGCCCGGCGATGAATGGCAAAAGTTTGCCAACCTGAGGTTATTGTACGCCTATATGTTTACCCATCCGGGGGGTAAACTCTTATTTATGGGCAATGAGTTTGCCGTCACCACAGAATGGAACTATAAAAGTGAATTGCCCTGGGAACTGTTGCAGTTTGATGCGCATCGCTCGATGCAAGCCTGTGTGCGGGATCTTTGCCATTTATTAAGGGATGAACCGGCGCTATATGAATTGCAGTTTGAAAAAGCCGGATTTGAATGGGTAGATTTAAATCACCGCAATGAATGTGTGATAGTATACAGGCGAAAAGGTAAGGAACCCAAAGACGATATACTTGTAATTTTAAATATGACCCCTATGGTTAGAAGGGACTGGAAGATACGCAGTTACGGTAAAGACTCCTGGAAAGAGGTCTTCAACAGCGATGAAAAAAAATATTGGGGCACAGGAGATGTTTTTAATCCAGAAATAGGAGTGACACTGGTGGATAAAAACAACAAAATGTTTGAAATAAATGTGCATTTACCCGCGTTAGGAGCTGTAGTTCTTAAGTAAGCAGTAATCAATTTGCCGGAAGCAGGCAAGACGGGGAAAAATAAAAATTTATCGCCTTCCGTTCCTGTCTGTCAACAGGCAGGTTACCGGCTAATTGAATACGGCTCACTGCATAGCGTAATTACTCATATTTTTATTCCAATCCTTACAATGATGAAAGACCTTCTTACACTATTATTGATTTGCGTATCCGCACTTTCATTTGGACAAAGCACAGATAGTTCAGCATATTTTTACGGAAAAGGGCTGGAAGAAAAGAAGTCCGGCAGGTTCTTAACCGCCAGCAACCAGTTCAACAAAGCCGTTCAACAAAAACCTGGTTTTACAGATGCTTACAGGGAACTGGGGCGCACGTATGTTGAAATGAATAAATACAGCCAGGCAATAGACGCATTTGCAAAAGTGATAGAAATGCAGAAGGATGATACTTCAGCTATTCGCAATCTTGCACAGTTATATTTATGGACGCGTCAGTGGCAACAGGCTATTAACTACTCGCAGCAAATGCAGCAAATGAAACTGGCCAACCAACCTATGAGTTTTATTATTGCCAAAGCATATTACGAAATGGAGAATTATGGCGAGGCGCTCAGGTATTGCGAAATGGCTTTTCGCGAAGAACCAAAACGCGCTGAAATTCCCTATATAGCCGGCAGGAGCCTGGTAGAAATGAGCAATTATAAAAAAGCAGCGGGCTGCTACGAACAGGCTATTGAACGTGATAGCACCAATGTAAACTGGATGTATGAAGCAGGTATGGTGTATTATTCAATACCTGATGATAAAAAAGCTATCTATTGGTTTGAGCGTGCAGGCGACAAAGGTTATAAACGCACCAATGATTATGTAGAGAACCTGGCCAATGCATACCTCAATACAAAGAATTTTGAAAAAGGCAAGGACCTGTTGCTGGAAGTATTGCAGCGTCGTCCCGCCGACCAGGAGTTATTATACAATGTTGCAGATGCTTTCTACCGCTGTGGCAAATACGATGATGCTATTGGTTACTGGGATAAAGTGCTGGAGATTGATAAAACGAAAGCCGGCGCATTGTATATGATTGGTATGGCCTACCAGAAAAAAGGCGACAAAGCAAAAGGAACCGCCTTATGCGATAAAGCCATTCAAATGGATCCTTCACTGGCAAAACTGAAACAGGAGATGAAAATGCCGGGACAATAGCTTAACCGCAAAGACGCGAGGACGCTAAGGCACGCGAATACTTATAAAAAAATACGGTAGTTAGTAACTACCGTATTTTTTTATAAGTCTCCAACATTTCTTTGCGTTTCCTGGCGCCTTAGCGTCTTTGCGGTTAAGCAACGTCTACATTCTCTCAGGAACTTTAATACCCATCAATCCCATTGCAGAAGCAATTACATTGGCTGTCATCTGACATAACCGCAAGCGTAATTGTTTCTTCTCTTCGCTTTCTGCATTGGCAACGGAATGCTCTGTATAAAATGAATTGAATGTTTTGGCAAGATTGAATATATAATTGGCAATTACCGAAGGATTGTGTTCTGCAGCGGCTTCTTCAATAACAGCAGTATATTGCTCGAGCGCAATAAGCAATGTTTTTTCCAATGGCAACAATGCACTATTGATGGAAAGTTTACCCGATGGCTGTTCTTTACGCAGAATAGATTTTATCCTTGCATGTGTATATTGAATAAACGGCCCGGTAAAACCATGGAAATCGATACTCTCTTCCGGGTTGAAAAGCATTTTCTTTTTAGGATCAACACGCAACAGGAAAAACTTTAATGCGCCTAATCCAATAGTGTTATACAGTTCTTCCAATTCCGCTTCATTAAATTCCTTTACTTTTCCCAGTTCAATGGTTTTTTGCCTGGCTACCGTCACCATTTCATCAATCATATCATCTGCATCAACTACGGTGCCTTCCCTTGTTTTCATTCTGCCGGTAGGGAGCTCCACCATGCCATAACTTAAATGATAGATGCCGTTTGCTGATGGCAATTGCAATTTTTGGCAAATCAGTTTTAATACTTTGAAGTGATAATTTTGTTCATCACCTACCACATAAATGCTTTGATCGCATTTGTATTCTTCATACTTATTAACGGCAAGGCCAATGTCCTGTGTTATGTAAACAGCGGTGCCATCTTTACGTTGCACAATTTTTTGATCAAGACCGTCGGCTGTAAGGTCAATCCATACACTGCCATCTTCTTTTTGAAAGAAAACGCCTTTTTTCAAACCAAATTCTACCAGTTGTTTTCCCAGCAGGTAGGTATTGCTTTCATAATAGGTTTTATCAAAATCACTTCCTATTCTTTTATACGTAACATCAAACCCTTCGTACACCCAACTATTCATAGTCTTCCACAATTCAATCACGTCGGGTTTACCGGCTTCCCAATCCACCAGCATTTGCTGCGCCAGTTTCATTATGGGTGCTTCTTTTTCAGCTTCCTCTTTGCTCAATCCTTTGTCTGTTAACTCCTGCACCTGTTTCTTATGTTCGTTGCCAAACATTACATAATAATCTCCTACAAAGTGATCGCCTTTGATGCCCGTTGATTGCGGTGTGGCGCCATTGGCAAACAGCTTCCATGCTATCATGCTTTTGCAAATGTGAATACCGCGGTCGTTGGCAATACAGGTCTTTACAATAGGATGGCCGGTTGCCTTTAATATTTCTGCTGTGCTCCAGCCCAAAAAATTATTTCTAAGGTGACCAAGGTGCAATGGCTTATTGGTGTTGGGCGAAGAATATTCCACCATCACGCGCTGATTATTGGAAGGTTGTTTACCATAACCGGCATCAGCATAATTTTTTTCAAGCACGCTTGTCCAATAATTATCGGCCACCACCAGGTTGAGAAATCCTTTAATGATATTGTGAGATGAAAACAAGTGGGTATAGTTTTTTACCAGGTGCCCGCCCAGTTCATTGCCAAGCGCGTCGGGTGCCTTTTTCAGCCTTTTTACCAGGGCAAATAACACAATAGTATAATCCCCCTCAAATTCAGGCTTTGTTTGATTCACCTGGAAATCATCTGCTGTAAAGGGCCCGCCGTAAAGTTGTTCCAGGCTCTCTGTTACTGCCTGTTTAAGTTGCGCCACAATTGCCATAATGCTTGCTTAAAGTGGCGCAAAAATAAGCAATCGCGGATGAAAGGATTGAATGGATTTCGCGGACGTCTGAACCGGGATTTTAGAATATTAAAAAAATTTGCAGGATTTCTGATCGCGGTCAGACGGGACGTGAGACCTTGCGCATTCGCGGATTGTCTGAACCAGGATTTAAGGAGATTAAAAGATTAGTGGGATGCTTTCGCTTATGTCACCATTGCGGTCAGGTGTTGGCCGTCAGATCGTGTACAATCGGCAAGTCAGTAAAATCAGCCTAATCCTGGTTGATAACAAAAAAATTACAAAATTTTCGCATCCGCTAAATCCATTCAATCCCGCAATCCGCGATTATCCAGTATCTTCGCAACGCAGAAAAAGAATTATCAGTGCTCACAAACCGCGTTACAAACCTTATTGATTTTTTTTATCCCCCGTTCAGAAAGCTGATGCCGTTGCAAACATTTCGCTATGCGAGTTGCGGGGGCGGCAACACCCTGTTGGGGTTTATCATTTATTCTGTCAGCTATAAGTATATTTTCAGGGAGCGGGTGCTTGATCTTGGCTTTTATGCATTTAAACCACACATTGCCTCGCTGATCCTTGCATTCCTGATTAATTTTCCTGTTGGTTTTATACTCATGAAGTTTGTGGTATTTATAGATTCCAACATACGCGGAAGGGTGCAACTGTTCCGCTATTTTTTTGTATTTGTATCCAATCTTTTTCTCAACTACCTCTTACTAAAGGCACTGGTAGAATATCTATATATTAATGCCATCATCGCCCAGTTAATTGCCACAGCAGTTGTTATTACTACCAGTTACCTGTTGCAAAAGCATTATTCATTTAAGGTGGAGGATACTCAAGTGGATTGATCTGGATACCAGATACCTGATGCCGGTATCTGGCATCCGGCATCCGGCATCAGGCATCAGGCATCCGGCATCTTGTATCACTATTTCGGCTGCGTCATACTAAACCAGTTACCACAACCATCCGTTACAATACACTCAATACCGTAAAACTGGTCCTTGGGTTCTGATTTAAAATGAACGCCCTTTGCTTTCAATTCTTCATAGGTAGCAAAGCAATCGGGTGTTTGCAATACGCCGGCGCCCATTACACCTTTATCAAGCAATAATTTTATAGCAGCGCGTGCTTCGTCGTCAAGTCCATTGAATTTACTGGTGGCTGGAAATAATACAATCTCATGATCCGGTTGTTCTGGTGCTGTAACGGTCAGCCAGCGAAAACCGTTTTCCATCGTAGCATCCGTGTGCACTTTAAAACCCAGTTTGTTTACATAAAAATCATAAGCCTTGTCCTGGTCGGTTACAAAAAAGGATGTGTGCGATAATTTAGTAATCATAATAAATATTTTAATAAAATAAAGATAGCCGGGCGGGAGGAGAGCCAGTTCTTGAAAATTGCTTTTATATGAGGTACGCGGCATTTCACGCAAAGAAGCAAAGGGACACAAAAAAAATTTTAATTGAAGCAAACGCCCACTTGCCATCGTCCACTAGCTACCAGCTCATCGTCCGGAAGGATTCTTCCATTCCTTACCAAGCTTCTCCACAGTGCCTTTAATACGTTCAAGTCTTGTCTCTTCCCGCTTAGCAGTTACTATCCATTCAACGTATTCTTTTTTGTTGGTGAAAGAAAGTGTATTGAAAAAGGCTTCCTGTTTTTTATTTTTCTTCAGTGCAGCAGCAAGGTCGTCCGGCAGACGAACAATTTTTTTAACGGGATCAATATAATCCAGTATAGGCCGCGGTTCTTTGGGTTGCGCGGCTTTCTTTTTATCGGCGTCTGTTTTCAACCTGCATCCAAAGGTCGACCACGTATCATCAAAAGAAATAAGGCTTATCCATTGCAATTCATCATGACGCAGCAGGGTTTCCCATCCTTTGTCGCGCGTAAGATCGCTTTGTATTTTTGAACTGCCCTTCGGATAATATATCCAGCAAACAACATCGTCTTTAACAAGCTTTAATACGTTGACAAGCTCCTTTTCCATTTGCGCCTTGTTTAACACAAACCAATGCACCTGTTGATAAGAAGCAGCTTTAGCAGTTATTGTTACATCTGCAGGAAGTTTTCCCAGCCCTGCTTTAAAATCAGCCGGCGCATTCACTGTTAATAAAGTAAATCCGTCTTTAATTTTTAGTTTTTGCGATGTTGCAGTCATTGTTCATAGTTTATAGCTCATGGTTCATATTTTCCGAACCAATTCCCAATTACCAATTACCGATCAACCAATCACTGATCCAACCGGTAAGATTCAATAAAACAATGTGGAATAAACCCGCGTGGTTGCTCTTTGGTTTGTTGTTTTTTTAACCAGGCCATATTGCGATAGTATTGCGGAGCAAAGCCAATCTCTTTTTTAAAGAGCGTACTAAAAGAGCCAAGGCTCTCAAAGCCCACTTCATTACAAATTTCCGTTACTGATTTATCATCGTCATTCAATAATAGTCTTGCTTTCTCCATACGCACCTGTGTAATGTATTGGTGCGGCGTACGGCGGTAGATGCGTGTAAACAACCTGTGAAAATGGAACCGCGAAAGAAGCGCCTGCCGGGAGATGGTCTCCAGGTCAATGGGTTCATGAAAATTTTTATCCATGAACAGCTTGGCAGAAACAATACGCTGGTAATGGTGCGGGGCAATGGTCATGTGTACTAAGATACAACTTAGCAGTAATAACCATTTCTTGATTCTTGCTTTTAAGCCGGTTTGGGTATGAGTACTGTTTTAGCTCTTTGCAGCCACATTTTACGATCACTCAACCCATTGAAGCCGCCGTTTATTTTTTTGGTAACGGTAATGATATCATCTGCGTCCGCAAATGCATTCAGTTTGCGCTTGCTCCAGAACCATCCCGCAGCAAGACTGTCCCACGGTTCTCTGCCCATGAGTTCGGGATGATTTATAAAGTCCTGCCCAAACTCTATTGATGCCGCCCGGTAATTGGTTTTGCCGGTGAGTTGTATCCATCCGCGGCCGCGGTATTTAAATCCATCGCCATCCAGCCCGGGGGTATTACCCAAGTCAACTCTTGTATCGTATCTTTTTTGCACCCCGGTATTGCCCCATATCTCCACTGAAAAACGAAACGCAGCGGATTCGTGCAACACCTGCGCCAGGAAATGACAGGTGCGAAGCGGTGTGTCTATTTTATAACGCGTAAAGGTATCGTTCAGCGCTTTTGTTATTGCCTGTAGTTTAGCATCATCGTATTTTACAGGAGTGATGATGGAATGTAGTTGTTCGGCAGTAAGTGACATGTTGTTTACATTAAAATGTTTTGCCTGTTTCGCAAATGAGATTGCCCAATGTGAAATGCTTACTTCACAGGCATTCCACTTCGCCGCCTGGGCCTGTATTTAGTTGTATCAATCGCAAAGAACTTACGCAGTTCCCCAACATTTCGCCGGTTCCATTTGCTTTTGATATCGTCTTCAATTTTATCAAGGCTTTTCTTTGAAAGCACCCAGTTCAACGGCACCTCGCTGCCTGTTTTTTGTAGTGGTAATATCATTGTTTCTCCGCCTAATCTTTTTGTGTAGCGGGCTAACTCCTCCAATGCGCCCGATGATCTGCCACTTCTTGTATTGTAAATACCATTGATGATTTCAGAAAATTCATTGGCAAAGTCGATACTCGGTGGTGGTCCGTCATTATATTGGTTGTATTGCAATACAAATACAAATGGTTTAACTACGGGGCCATTTTTTCGGATGCAGGTATCGCCCGGTGTGGATAATTTAAAAAAAGGTTCAAGCGCGTGTAATACTTCAAGCATAGTGCCGGCGCCTGTATTTTCTACGTAACCCCCGTCTACATAGTGAAACTTTTTGCCTTCATCCTGTATAAGTGTACCGGCAGGCGATATTAATGGAAATCTGGTACTAAAATTCACCACCGTGCTATAGTTAACACCACCTCTTATTTTATACGCCAGCAGATCGCGTTTATCAGCAAAAATCACATCGGCTGTATCGGGTCGCACATTGCTGAGCCAGCACTGGCGACCGCTTTCTACTTCCGTGGTATTGATAAACATAGCCGGGTAGATTTTTGATGTATCAGCATACAGGTTCCTGTAATCTGCTGAAAAAATATTGCGGCTGTCTTTCTTTATCACCTTTTCAAAACCCTGTTCCCAGGCTTGTTCCAGTACAATGGCACGATCAAATTTTTGTATATGAAATGGAACAAACAGGTTAATAATATCTGCATAAAACATTTTTCCGATAACCGGGGCGAGATAATCTTCATTAAAAAACAATTTCGTCAATGCACTATAGGAAGTATCCTGTTTCAGATCGCCCGGTGCGCTGAGATTAGCAGCTGCATTAAAAAAACTAATGCCGAGGCTGCCGCCGGAAACACCGGAATAAGCATATACAGATTTACTGACATCAACGCCGTAATGTTTTGAAATGGAATCTTGGAGGAAGCTGAGTGTTTGTGCTACGAATGCACCGGTTCGCAATGCGCCACCTTCAGCACAAACAAATACCACAGGGTAAAACTCGTTAACACTATCCTTTTTCAATTGGTACAACGTATTGGAATCGCTGGTGTAATGATTGAGCCATTTATTGAAATGTTGTTTCAGCTCCGGTCTTGTATCACAACAGGCATTGCCGGAAATATTGTAACGAACCGGATGATCGTTATTAAACAAAGACGATCCAATCAGCATCAGCAATAAAACAAACCGTAGTGAAATTTTCCACGAACGCAAAAAGGCATAGTCCATGTAGATTAATCCAATGTAGATGCCACTCCAGCATCCAAAGGCCAGTACCACCAGTCCCGGCGCGCCTACGCTTGAATAAGCACGTATAGGCAGCACACATACAAGCGCAAATAGCACAAAGCTGAAAATAATAATCACCTTCAATTGACGGTGCAGCGTTTGGTAAAAACTACGTGGTATGGAATACACCCATTTATAGTTTCCGGAAGCATAAGCGCTATTTTCGTCTTCGCCCTCTTTGGTAAATTTCTCAAGAACAAATTCCTTTGGTACGATACTTTCCTTATCCATCATGTCCGGATCCTGGGGAAAATTTTTTTTGTCGTCCTGTGTTTGGTTCAGGAAATTATTAGCAAAAACCTGGTAAGTATTTTTTACCCCATCTGTAAAATTGGATGGCTTGGGCAATGAGTAAACATACCGGTTGTAAATGCCATACAGTTTCTTGCACCATTCCAGTTCCTTGTCGGGTATCAGCATAAAACGCTGGAACGCGTTGGGGTTCTCCCGCCATTTCTTGCGCTTCTCTGTACTAAAATAAAATTTCGCTACGCCTGTAAATACGAGGTATGTGCAAAGCATCGGTATACCAAATCCCAATTTTTTCTCGTTGCCGCTAAGGGAAGTATCCTGTACATAGTTAATGGCAAAGCCGGCTAACACTATCATATAAGGCAACATCAGTGATATCTCCGTTACCGCTTTCTGAACTGCTTTGCGCCATTTAACGCGTTCGTCAGTTAAATTGTGTCCCGAATTATCCGTCACATAAATGGAATACCTGGTTCCATATTCCGACACAATGCTCCAGAATACAACACCAATTAATAGCCAGAGAAGATTACCGGGTTTAAACTGCGTAATATCTTCTGCAATGATCAGCAATATGTCCTTTCCCTGTGGCAATACAGTAAAGACAATTAATGCTACCAGGTTGAAAAAAGTAAACATGCCCACACTGCGCAATACCGACAGAAAATCATTTACCAGGTACCTTAATTGTATAGTTGATTTGGCTGCCCACAAATCTTTAAAGATTAAATAAAAATGTGCAAACAGGAATTTCAGAAAATTCTGCGCACCTGTCAATAATGACTCAAGTATTTTGCTCATGGTGAAGGGGTATATGTTTAGGCGAAATGGTTTGTTAGAAACGGAACGCGCCACCAATCGGCACCTCTACCGCCAGGCGATAAAGTACATCTGATGACAAAGGCTTATTGGAATCACCCTTACCATTTCTTGTATATGCAAATGGCAACATCAAACCAAATTTGAAACGAATTGATTTTAAAACAAGTGGAACACCATCGCCAAAAGCGTTAAAGCCTGCTTCAAAATAAAGGTTGTGCCTGTAATTTCTTGGGGTTTTGGATGCAATGCTTCCGTTTTGGGTGCTGTCTACATGTGTTACATAAGGTGAGTAATAATAGCCCATGAAAAAATAGGATCCCATCAGCTTACTGTTTACTTCTATGATACCAATGTGACCGCCGAAATAAGGATTAGAATAAAATACTTTGAGACCGCCACCGAAAAACGCAACCCGTTTCAACATATCAATATTGTCCGTACTGTCCAGGTATCTTTTATATCTTTTCTTTTCACGATCCGTCCAGTTCGTCTTTCCGGTATCAATGAGCAAATCACGATCCGTAATAGTGGGATATTTAGCGGAGTTTACTTTATATACAGCCGAATCCCTTTTGTAACGCGCATATTTATTCCTGATAATGGTAAAATTGATATTGGCAATTGCTTCATTCAGGCGCAACAGGCTATTGGCAGAATCAGAAGGAGATGCATTAATACCGGCATCGGCCCCGAACATGCTAAACGTTCTTTTGTTTTTTCCATAGTTCACCTTTACAAAAAGATCCAGCAATTCGTCACGTATCTCGGAACCGGCAATTGATTTAATAAAAGAGATCACCAGGAAGTTAGGTGTCTTTAACGTTGTATCTCCTTCTGATTGCTCCTTCACAAATTTTAACGACAATGTTTTGTCTGTTCCACCGCTGGTAAACTTTATCGTAAAACCGATCACCGTAAGGTTCTTAAGCGAAAAAGGACCGTATTGTCCGTTGGCATTTGCCGATACCACTACACCGGGTGAATTGTTTTCCGGCATATAAGACACGGATACCGTCGGAGCAGCCGCAGCAGGCAAATTCATCGCCAGGTAAAATTCCTTATCAAGTGGTATACTCACAGGTGCATTGACAGTAGTGTTACCTGCCGGAAAAGCACTGGCATAATCGATGGTGTAAACAAGTTTCTCGGCAACGCCCTGTGCCTTTGTAATAAAAACGAAGGAGCTAAAAACTAACAAAAGAATGGTTGTCTTTCTTTGCATATACTTAATTTATAAGTTGAATATTCTATACAGGCGATATGCCGGTAAACGCCTTATTTCAATAAATACAATGATGCATATTCACACCGATCATACAGGCAAATAAGTAAACATTGGGATGGACATAGTTGATGGTGCCACTAAAAGGAGTCATCGAAAATAACAACAGTTTCTGTTTTATCAAAACAGATGCAATCTTTTCTCATGTCAAATATCAAATCTTACCATGTAGCGAACAACCGTATTACTACTGATCTTTAACCGGTGTTTTAACGGTACACCGCTTATGATTAATAGTTCGTCATTCGTGAGACGTGAGACGTCAGTCGTGAGAAATCATGAGACATGAAACGTCAGGCGTGAGACCTGAACTTCCGCAAGGCTACGAACTAAGAACTATGAACTAAGAACTAAAGAACCATGAACTTTTTTCCCTAATTTCCCCCATTAAACCAAACTCAACCATGCCGACATCATTGTTTCGAAAAAAACCGCTGGACACGATATTGAAAGATGCTGCTGATGGCGGCGGCGATGGCCATGGCAGTGACGGTTTAAAGAAAGTGCTGAATGTACGCGACCTTACTTTTATGGGTATCGCCGCGGTGGTGGGCGCCGGTATCTTTTCCACTATAGGAACCGCTTCCTTTAACGGCGGGCCCGGTATATCACTATTGTTTGTTATTACTGCTATTACCTGTGGCTTTTCTGCGTTGTGCTATGCAGAATTCGCCAGCCGCGTTCCCATTGCAGGGAGCGCTTATACATATGCCTATGTTTCGTTTGGCGAACTGGTGGCATGGATCATTGGCTGGGCGCTTATACTTGAATATGCCATCGGTAATATAGTGGTGGCCATTTCATGGAGCGGCTATTTTAACAACCTGCTCGAAGGTTTTGGATTGCACCTGCCCGCATGGCTCATCACTGATCCAAGCACTGCAAGGGCGGCGTTTGATAAGGCCCAGGAAGCAGTTGCACAGGGAACACCTTTAAATGACAGCCTGCGATTTGCCATCAATGCATGGAACAGCGCACCTATTTTATTTGGCAAACACATCTTTCTTAATGTGCCCGCTTTTATCATTGTTGGCTTCATAAGCGCACTCACTTATGTGGGCATAAAAGAAAGTAAAAGGACCACCAATTTCCTGGTGATCTTCAAAATACTGGTCATCATTTTTGTTATTATCATGGGCTTCTTTTTTGTACAGCCATCCAACTGGAGTCCTTTTCTGCCCAATGGATTTGAAGGCGTGCTCAAAGGAGTATCAGCAGTGTTCTATGCCTATATTGGTTTTGATGCCATTTCCACCACGGCGGAAGAATGTAAGAACCCTCAACGTGATCTGCCAAGGGGCATGATATATTCATTGATCATCTGCACCGTACTATACATTCTCATTGCGTTTGTACTGACCGGCATGGTGCCATTTACAGAATTAAAGGTTGCCGATCCATTGGCATTTGTGTTCGACAGGGTGGGACAGAAGTGGATCGGTTATATTGTTTCTATCAGTGCCGTAGTGGCAACCACCAGTGTGTTGCTGGTGTTTCAACTGGGGCAACCGCGTATCTGGATGAGCATGAGCCGCGATGGCCTGTTGCCAAAAGCATTTGGCAAGATCCATCCCAAATACAAAACACCATGGTTCTCTACTATCGTTACCGGTTGCATGGTAGCTATACCATCATTGTTTATGGAGAGCGGGTTAATGACCGATCTTACCAGTATCGGAACGCTGTTTGCTTTTGTACTGGTGTCCGGCGGTGTGCTGATGCTGCCGCGTGTAGTGAACATTAAAGGAGAAAACACCACACCCGGTAAATTTAAACTGCCTTATATCAATGGTAAATTGATCGTGCCGGTGCTGTTTGCTTTATTCGTTTACCTGATGCGGGGACGTATATCATCAGCCATTAGCGGTCTTGGTCATGAAGGATTGCAGGAGATATTATTTCTTGTGTTCATTCTGCTGGCGGCTATACTAAGCATACTTACTTTTATACGCAACTATTCCATCATACCAATACTGGGCGTATTGTTCTGTGCCTATTTATTGATCGAAATACCAGCCGTATCATGGATGTACTTCTTTGTATGGATGGCCATTGGTCTTGTTATTTATTTCATGTATGGATACCGGAGGAGCAGGTTGAATGGTTAGTTGATCAGTTGATTGGTTGATCAGTTAATCGGTATCCAATCCCGAAGGCCTGAACGACTCAGTCGGGCCGGCCTTCGGGATTAGGCGAAGTTTTATTATTTATTATTAGCGACTTATTATTGGCCCAACAGAAATTATCCATTTGGCTTTTCTTGCGTCGCACGCTTCAACATTTGTTATATGCGCGACACGTTTGCGTCAATGTTCGGCTCCTACGGAGCCGTAATACCCATCTAATTTCTATAAATATTTTGCCCCTGCGGAGCAGTTCGCGGTATTCTTTTACTTTACCTTTGCGGCGCATTATTTCTCACTTCTCACTTCTCACTTCTCACTTCTCACTTCTCACTTCTCACTTCTCACGATTCCTCAGTAACTTCGCCTTTATAAAATACAATACATGAAGTTTCAGATTGGTGATAAAGTAGTGGTGCTGCATTCAAACGAAGAAGGTGAGATTGTAGATATTATCAATGATAAAATGGTAATGGTAGATGTACGCGGAGTTAAGTTTCCTGCCTATATGGACCAGGTTGATTTTCCTTATTTCAAACAGTTCAGCAAGCAAAAGTTGTTTCCTGAAAAGAAAAACAAAACATACATAGACCAGGTTCCCAAAGAAAAAAAAGCTGCTGCACCAAAATTTCCACCAGGCGTATGGCTGATGTTCCTTCCAAAATTTGAGACCGATGAATTTGGCGATGAAATGGTGGACCTGTTAAAAGTGTATCTTCTCAATGGCACCGCTGCTGGTTATCATTTTCATTATAAACTCAATTATTTCGGCGATGCAGAGTTTGATCTAAAAAACGACCTGTTTGCCGGGCAGGATTTCTATTTGCATGATGTTCCTTTCGGCGATCTTAGCGACAATCCTGTATTTGAGTGTGAATTTTCTTTAATTACCCCCGATAAAACAAGGGCCAGCCACTATGAAACTTCGCTGAAGTTAAAACCATCACAGCTGTTCAAAAAAATAGAAGATATCAAACAAAAAGGTGAACCTACTTTCTCCTATAAATTGTTTGATGACTACCCGGCCAAACCAGCAGAAGAAAAAATAGAAGTCGGTAAGCTGGCAGCTTCAGGTTATAAAGTATACGATGCATCTAAAGCGCGGCAACATTTACCCGCTGCCAAATATGAAGTTGACCTGCATATAGAGCGCCTTGCGCGCGACTGGCAACACATGAGCAATATTGAAATCATTGCTGCACAGCTCAGCGAATTTGAAAAGCAATACGAGCTGGCAGTTATTCATCACCAACCTTCCATTGTTTTTATACATGGTGTAGGAACCGGAAGACTCAGAGATGAAATCCACGAACAACTGCGGTTAAAGAAGGAAGTGAAGTACTTCATTAACCAGTATCATCCTTCTTATGGCTATGGCGCCACGGAGGTTTACTTTCAATACTAATTTCGATGCCGGATACAGGATACCAGATACCAGTTTCGCGGCAATGGGTATCCGGCATCTGGCATCCAGTATCTTTCTTCTTATCTTCGCTGCGCTACCAACCGGGTTATCGTGGCGCCTTTGGCGCCAAGGAAAGTCCGGACAGCACAGGGCAATGCACCGGTGAATAGCCGGGTCGCGCCGTTGGCGCGAACAGATAGTGCCACAGAAAATAACTGTCCCGCGCCCGCGTGGGATGAGGGTGAAAACGTGAGGTAAGAGCTCACGTCCCGACATGGTAACAGGTCGGGAGGGTAAACCTTGCATGCTGAAATGCCACGTATACCAGCGTTGAAGGGCTGTCCGCCCGATCCCGCCGTTGGCGGGGACGTTGGAGGGTAGGCAGATTGAGCCCAATGAGCAATCACTGGGACAGATAAATGATAGCCATTATTATACTTCGGTGTAATAAAACAGAATCCGGCTTACAGGTTGGTAGCTCTTTTAAAATTGATACACGATACCAGATGCCGGATGCCAGATGCCGCGAAACGGGTATCCGGTATCCGGCATCGTTATCGTCGCAAAAGGTTTCCTACATATCCACCCACCTCCATCATCCACGCTATGCCAACATGCACCATAAAGCCTCCGAGAATAGATTGGGTGCGGTAAGCAACAATGCCGAGCAGCATGCCGCCAAAAAACGAAGAGATACATTCAAACAATGGCTTGCCAAAATGAATACTGCAGTAAAAAACAGCCATTGGTAAAATAGCGTCCGGTCCAACATACCGCACAAACGCAAACACCAGGAAGCCGCGGAAAAAAAGTTCAATAGTAACGAAGTCTATTCCATAACTGGCCTCGAACAATAATTTATACGGCCATGATGCGTGTACTGTGTCATTGATAAAAGCAACCTGTTTAACTTTTGGATAAGCTTGTAAGAAATCATGTTGCGTTGAAGCAAATGCTATCAGCGGCACCATTATCAGCAACATGATCAAATACGGCCGCCATTCAAAATTTTGTGTGGTAAGTCCCCAAAAAGATCCACGGTTTGTTTCCGCCCACCAAAAAAGAAATAATGGAACAGCAACGGCTATTAATTTAGAAGGCAGGTTCACAATAATGGAAAAATATCGCGCCCAAACGCCATCAGCATTATTGTTTATCAGTTCAGCAGCGCCGGTAAACGTTACTTTCAATGCAAATATAGCAGGCGCCACCAGCAACAACACCCAAAAGAATGGCGAACCGGCAACTTCTTTATGACGGGTGATTAATAATAGCAGGTACGGAACAATAAATGCAATAGCATACACAGCATAAAATCCTGCAAACTTTGCCCATTTGGAATTGATATTGTATAACCACTTTGTTTCAATGCCAAAGCGGTAGTTAAGTGTAATAAATACAGCAACAAAACCGGCGCAACAAAACAATAGCCATTTATCAACGGCGCGGAAAAAATCATAAATGTAGGAAAGGATGCTGTTCATATTATTCCCGATGCAGGATGCCGGATACAAGATACGGGAAGGAATTAGTATTTAGTATATAGCATTTAGTATTCAGATGTCTATAACATCTTTCATTTAATCTATCGCGTGGCATCTGGTATCGGGAATCCGGTATCTGGTATCGGGTCTGGCATCAAGTCGCCGAAGTAAAAGAGTTTTTCATTTTCGCCATCAGGTCCGCGTCAATCATTTTGGCAGCGAGTGCGATCATATTTTTAAATGCAGTATCATGGGAAATACCGTGACCTATGATGACTGGCTTGGCAACACCCAATACCGGTGTGCCGCCATAATTTTCAAAATTGAAACGATCGAAGTATTCGTGCTTTATGCTTTTGCGGTGCGTGATCTCATAAATGGATTCCGCCAGTTTGAGAATGATATTACCCGTAAATCCTTCACACACCATAACGTCTGCCTTGTCAAGAAAAACATCACGGCCCTCAATATTGCCTATAAAATTGATTTGTGTATTGGCTTTCAGCAGGGGATAAGCAGCTTGCGCAAGAATATTACCCTTACCTTCTTCTTCGCCAATATTTACAAGACCTACTTTAGGATTGTCAATACCAAGAATATGTTGCGCATATAAAGAACCAAGCAATGCAAACTGGTTGAGGTTTTCCGGTTTGCAATCTGCGTTAAGGCCAACATCGAGCAGTAATCCTGTACCGCCATTTTCTTTGGGAATAACAGTAGAAATGGTAGGACGCTGAACGCCTTCCATTACCTTAATACTATACATAGAACCTACCAGCATGGCTCCGGTATTACCTGCGCTTATAAAAGCATCTGTTTTACCGGTGGCCAGGTAATAAAATCCTACTGCAATAGATGATTGTTGTTTTTCCTTGAGCGCTTTGGTAGGATGCTCATGCATTTCAATTACCTGTGGTGCATGAACCACCTGTATTCTTTCTGTTGGAATACGGTACTCACTCAATAGCGGAATGACCTGTGTCTCATCTCCGAATAAAAACACAGTTGCGGGTGCAGTATGTTCCAATAAAAATAACTGGAGACCTTTTACCGCTTCAAGCGGTGCAAAGTCTCCACCCATCATATCTAAACCGATATTCATCGCCGGTAAAGTAAGTGAAATAAATTAGTTCCTGGCGGCTCCGGGAGCTTGTTCAGCTACCACTTTTCCTTTGTAGAACAATTTACCTTCACTCACATGCGCGCGGTGGCGTACATGAATTTCACCTGTAGTGCTGTCTTTGCTTAATGTAATAGCACTCGCTTTGTAGTGTGTCCTGCGTTTCGCGCTGCGCTGCTGCGAGTGTCTTCGTTTGGGATTTGGCATAACTCAACTTTTATAAAATCAAAAATCAATTATCAAGTTTCTTCTTCACTTTTTCAAGGCCTTTCCAGATGGCACTGTCCGTTGTTTTCGGTGCATCATCCATTTTCTTCAACATTTCCAGGGCTTCCTTATTACAAAACTCACTTCCTATTTCTTCCTCTGCGCACATGCGCTGCATTGGTATACTAAGGTTAATGAACTCATAGATCCAGTCGGCAATATGCAGGTGACTCTCACCGCGACTGATATAATAAACATCAGGATCTTCTTCCTGCTCGTTCATTTCATCAGGGTTCTCCACCAGCTTAACCACCACATTAAAATCATCCCAAAGTTCTACGGGGAGAATATTGCTGCCACAGCGATCACAGGTTACTTCCAGTGAACCGCCAACCTCGAACTTCAACAGCATAAAACCGTTTTTCTTGTCGAGTGTAAGCTTTATATCCGCCTTGCAATGGCGAAAATCCTGTTGTTGGTAGGCCTCAAAGAACTTATCAGTGATATCGTAATCAAACTCATGAATGCCTGGTTTCAAACCCACAAATGCTATATCGTAATCCCGGCGGCCCATGACTTGACTTTTAACCCGAATATTTTCGGGAGGCAAAGGTATATCAAAATAACCAGAATTACGCTAATACACGCTAATTATTACGAATTTACACTAAGCCTGGGACAGTTCCTTTTCACCCTTATCAGATGTGTCGCGTCCAAGCATTTTGTTCACTGGACAAAAACCGCTGATACCTCTTGCAAGCAATAATGCTCCTGTGGCCATCTCAACCCATGTTTTAACAGAAGGGCTCTTAATATCCTTTATGGCCATTCCAATAAGTATGGCGCCTGCAGCAGATGACACTACACGTTCCTTTACCCCTGTATTAATATAGCTGGCTGTTGTAAGCATGTCTTTTACTGATTCTAAAGCTTTCATAATAATGGTTTTTAAATGATTAATAGCTGTATATATACGATTATTGTGCCTCCGGCATTCCGGCAGCAGTAATCACTATTACAGGCAAAAAAAGCTACAATATCGTGGTGAATAATGTACAGCTGATATGTCTATCATATTTTAACCCGCTCATTACGAATCTTCGTTTATTTTCATTTTTTTTCATTTTTTTATTAAACACATTCCAAATTGCCTATATTTGAAATTCTTACACAAAAAGAAAAAGCCCCGTTGAAAAAGGGCTACACAACAACAGTGCATTAATTTTCTCTCTTATAGCAAGCAAGCAGTTTTAGTTTGGTTCTGCCGGCCTTAAGCAAGCCGGCAGCTTTATGTTATTGAAAATTGAATATTGAGGATTGAATATTGAGCGTTTGTCCGGCAAATGTTCAATGCCCAATATTCAATGCTCAATGTTCAACTGCAGTTATCCTCAATGCGAGATATGGTCTCAACGGCAATTTTATTTTCTTCAATTGCTTATCAAATATCCTGTATCCATCGGGGGAAGCCGTTTCAAATACAGCGGATACGGGTGTGATGGTCATGGCCCAGGTATCTATTATTTCCACTTTATATTTTGTGCCGGCATTGGGGCCATTCTTTTTTGGCAGGTTAAAGGTCCATTCGCTTTGCAGTTGCTTACCAAAGTAAACAATGTAATAACCTGTACCTGATTGAGCGGTTTGATGATCCTTCCACATGTCGGCAAGCTCAAGCGGCCCGGGACCTTCTTCCATAATATGCCTGAGAAAAGCAATACGCGGCGGGCTGGTGCCGCGGAACTTTCCACCTTTTGCCCAAAAGATAGTATCGTTGGGATGATCTTCTATTGTTTCACCATGTGTTACATAGGTACCCGCAATAATGCCTTGCCAGAAAGCATGCACCATCTCTTCACCACTCAATCTTCCCCAGCGTTGTTCAATATTGCCTTCATAACAAACTTCATCATAGATAACCGGTTTAAATACCATATTACGCTGCAGTATCGCCCTGCCAAAATCCTCCACCGCAGCACCGTTTTGTATGCTGGCATGTGTAAACTCATCTTTCCAGAGATCATAATACACACTGCCATTGTGGATGGAACATAGATGATGATAAGAATCGTTATCAATTACTGTTTTTGTGTACACATCCCATATGCTGCGTGATTTTGTTTTAATAAAATCAAATTCATTCGCCATTGACCACCATACATTATGAAAAGATGATAAACGTGCAGTAATGTATTGCAGGTAACGATTGTCTGTTTCGGTCCCGAGACTATCAAATCCCCACCGGCCTTTATCGTACGGATGAAATAAAATAAGGTCCGCTTCTATACCCAGCTTAGCGAGATCGTCTATTCTTTTTTCGAGGTGCTGAAAAAATGCGGGATTGAACCTGCTGAGATCCCATACAAATCTTTTGGCTGCATTTGGATTGAAAGAAACCTGTGGAAAAGGGTAGAGCGCAGGATCTTCTTCCACATGTGTATAATATTTTGGAAATACACACATCCGCACTTTATTAAACCCCGCGGATGACAATGAATGTAATGTTTGCTCCTGTAATGCTTCACCCTGGTGTGTCCATGCATAGATGGTAGTGCCGAAAGGATAATACCATTGTCCATCCGCATATTTAAAGTGCCAGGTATTAGCTACTTTAACCGGTCCATGATTGCCCGCCGCTGGCGGCCCGCACTGAAATGTACCGGTCCTACCCGATAGGGATGGCTGATTGCTTTTAGTGCTATATCGCCATTCGCCGATGGTGTCCGGCATAAACCGGACGCGGTACGTGCCGCCACCGTCATAGAATCCACTGACCGTTACTTTCCTGTTTCCGTTTGAAAACGTGGCCGTTAGCGAAACATCTTTAAAGGGATTGCCGGTAGCAGGCCCCTGGAAAGCTACTTCATACCTCGACCAACATGCGATAAGTGGGTTTTGTTGCGCTTTTACGCTGGTGCTGAGCAATAAAAACGACCAGATAAGCAATTGTTTCATGATGGCAATCCGTTTTGGTGAATAAAGAACAATTTAAAATAATCTTTCGTTTATTTTTTATTTCTTTCATTTATTTTTCTATTTTTGATCAATTGCTCAATCCGGCTAACAATCGGTTAAAATCAGCCAAAAAATGCTTCGCTTACTGCTATTTTTCAGCTTAAAAAACGCTAACATGCAAGGCATAAAAAATCAAGCAATATGTTAGCTAACCAGCGCAGGGAAAAAATACTGGAACTACTGAAAGAAGACGGTTCCGCCAAGGTAATTGACCTCGCAAAAATTTTTAAGGTAACAGAAGTAACGATCAGGCAGGACCTCGAGAAACTGGAAAAAGATAATCTCGTGGTACGCGAACATGGCGGCGCGTTTCTTAAAAATATAGAGGACCAGGTACGGGGCTTTTCACTGGCCCACCAGGATAATATTGATAAAAAAGAGAAGATTGCGGCCAAGTGCCTTGAATTTATCGAAAGTGGAGATACCATTATTCTTGATTCCGGATCGACCACCACCGAAATAGCAAAAAAATTAAAAGGGTTTAAAAACCTTACGGTAATTACCAACGCATTGAATATTGCATTGCTGCTGGGAGCCGAGCCTGGAATTGAAGTAGTAATGACCGGCGGAGAATTTAAGCCACCCACGTTATCACTCACAGGTCAGAAAGCAGCAGATTTTTTTAAAGGCATCAATGTGCAGAAATTGTTTTTGGCCACTGCAGGTATATCACTTAAATCCGGCTTAACGTATCCAAGCATCAGCGATATAGTAGTAAAGAAAGCCATGATCGAAGCGGCCAGCACCACCTACCTCGTGGCAGACTCCACGAAAATTGGTAAAAGCGCCTTCGCCAGCCTCGGTGCATTGTCCCTTATAAACTATATTATTACTGATGCAGGTATAGAAGACAAATACAAGAAGTTGTTTCTTGATAATGAAATTGAACTTATAGTAGCAGGCTAATGCAACAATAAAGAATGTTGAAATGTGATAATGTGCAGATGTGAAAATTCGTTTGCGCTGACAGGCATTATCACATTTCCACATCTTCACATTTTCACATTATACAAATGAATCAACCTACAAGCCTCGGCGTAATTATTGGTAACAGGGATTTTTTTCCAGACAGCCTGGTAGAAATAGCACGCGTAGAAATCATTGATACATTAACCAAACTTGGCATTAAAGCTATACTGCCCGATGGTAACCAAACCAAACTCGGTGGTGTTGAAACTTTCCGCGAAGCACAGACATGTGCAGATATTTTTCGCAAACATGCAGATGAGATCATCGGCATATTAGTCATATTGCCAAACTTTGGTGATGAAAAAGGCGTTGCCGATACCATCAAACTCGCCGGATTAAATGTGCCCGTATTGATACAGGCATATCCGGATGAGCTTAATAAACTGGATGTAGCAAGAAGAAGGGATTCGTGGTGCGGAAAAATATCTGTTTGCAACAACTTATACCAATACGGTATTAAGTATACCATCACTGGTAAACATGTTGTGCATCCGTCTGATCCTTCGTTCACCACTGACTTATTATCTTTTGTAGCCACCTGCAGGGTAGTAAAAGGATTACGCAAAGTGAGAATTGGCGCGGTAGGTGCAAGACCCGGTGCATTTAATACCGTTCGTTACAGTGAAAAGATATTACAACGCAACGGCATCTCTGTTGTAACGGTTGATCTTTCCGAAATACTTGGCAATGCCAATAAACTCACTAAAGACGACAGCAGCGTAAAGGACAGACTGGAAAAGATCAGGGCTTATTCACCCACTGGCAAAACACCCGGAGAGGCATTGATACAAATAGCTAAACTGGATGTGGTGCTGCACCGGTTCATGGAAGAAAATGTATTGGATGCAACTGCTATACAATGCTGGACATCATTGCAAAAAAATTATGGTTGTAATGTTTGCACCAGCATGAGCATGATGAGCGAAAACATGTTGCCAAGTGCATGCGAAGTAGATGTTACCGGAACATTGAGCATGTATGCTATGCAACTGGCATCAGGCTCGCCAAGTGCGCTGGTTGACTGGAACAACAACTATGCAGATGATGAAAACAAATGTGTATTGTTCCATTGCGGCAACTGGGCCAAATCATTTTTACCTGATATAGAAATAAGCACGGCGCCAATCCTTGGCACTTCTGTTGGTGAAGAAAATACTTACGGTGCATTGTCCGGCCGCACACCGGCATCACCGCTTACTTATGGCAGAATTAGTACCGATGACGCAAAAGGTGTAATGAAAGCCTACGTAGGTGAAGGCGCGCTTACTGATGATGAATTAAAAACTTTTGGCAACAGGGCCGTAGCTAAAATAGCCAACCTGCAGGGGTTGATGCAGTATGTATGCAAAAATGGTTTTGAGCATCACGTGGTAATGAACGCATCCGCAACCGCAGGTGTTTTGCAGGAAGCATTTGAGAACTATATGGGATGGGAAGTGTACAGGCATTAGTGAACAGTGATCAGTGATCAGTTGACCGGTTGATTAGTTAACCAGGAATTGGGAATTTGTAATAGGACGTTTGTCGGGCTGAGCTTGTCGAAACCTTTGCGTCCCTTTGCGTGAAATGCTGCGAGTCTCCATTAAAAGTAAAAAGATGAATCTAAAAGAGCTGGCAATAAAATCAATCGGGTACCGTAAAAAAATACTCAAGTATATCCTGGGTGCCAATGCGGGACATACCGGTGGCTCTTTATCATGTGTGGATATATTAAATGTATTGTACAACGATACGCTGCATGTTTCACCGTCTGATTTTTCATCTGCGGAACGAGACAGGTATATTCAAAGCAAAGGACATTGCGTGGAAGCATTGTATGTGGTATTGGCAGATAAAGGTTTTTTCCCTGAGTCTGATCTTGAAACACTTTGCAGGTACAAATCACATTATATCGGGCACCCAACCAAAAAGGTCAATGGTATAGAGCAAAATACAGGGGCGCTTGGACATGGGCTATCCATTAGCGTTGGTACCGCACTTGCAGCAAAGATGGACAACAGCAGTTTTCGTGTATTTACATTAATGGGTGATGGCGAGTTACCCGAAGGTTCCAATTGGGAAGCAGCATTGTCAGCCTCACATTATAAACTGGATAACCTGTGCGCCATTGTTGATTTGAACACACTACAAATAACCGGCCCTACCATCGACGTAATGAATACAGAGCCGCTGGATAAAAAATTTGAAAGTTTTGGATGGGCCGTTAAGCACATTGACGGACACAACCTGCAAATGCTAAAAGAAACATTTGATGCATTACCGCTGGTGACCGGAAAGCCGACGGCTATTATTGCCCATACCATTAAAGGAAAAGGTATAAGCTATATGGAGAACGAATTGAAGTGGCACCATGGTGTACCAACACAGGAACAATATTCAGATGCTATGACAGAACTGGATGAAGCGATGGCCGCGTTACGGTAATTTATGGTTTAGGGTTGAAGGTTTAGGGTTTGCGTAGCGGGCTTCGACAAACTCAGCCTGACAAGAGTATAGAAGTAATTTAATTAATTCGGGAGCTGTCACCCTGAGCCTGTCGAAGGGAGCCTGTCGAAGGGAGCATGTCAAAAGGAAGGCTACAAGAAGGCTTCGACAAGCCCAGCCTGAGGTTACATATTCCGCAAAACGAGCAACCAGCAACGTAAAACCAGCAACAGATATATAGAACTAGTATTAAAAATAAATCTCTTTGTAGCTTGGATACATTGATACAACATAAAGTAGCGAAAGACAAACCAAATCTTGAAGTGTTTTCAGAAACGTTGCAGGACCTGGCAGCTGTTGACCGCAACATTATTGTAATAACCAGCGATTCGCGTGGTTCGGGCAAGCTGGTACCTTTCGGAAAAAAATATCCGGCCCAAATAGTTGAAGTGGGCATAGCAGAGCAAAACCTTGTGGGCGTGGCTGCAGGGCTTGCTTCGGCAGGTAAAAAAGCATTTGCTGTTTCGCCGGCTTGTTTTCTTACTGCACGTGCACTTGAACAAATAAAAAATGATGTGGCCTATTCTGATAATGCCGTAAAGCTGGTTGGTATCAGCGCTGGTGTTAGCTATGGCGCTCTTGGTTCTACGCATCATAGCCTGCATGATTTTGCAGTGCTGCGGGCCATCAACAACATTATCATTGTAGCACCGGCAGATAATTTTGAAACGGCTGCTGCGATCAGGCAGGCAGCCAAACTCAATCACCCTGCTTATATCCGATTCGGCAAAAAAGCAATGCCGTTGCTGGATGTAAGCGGTACCAGTTCATTTGAATTTGGCAAGGGCCGCGCTATAAAAGACGGCAGTGATGTTGCCATTATCGCAACAGGTGAAACTGTTTACCCTGCTTTGCAAGCTGCTGTTAAACTGGAACAATCACAAGGCATTCATGCAACAGTTATCAGCATGCACACCATTAAGCCGCTCGATTACGAACTGCTGACATGTGTAGCAGGAAGATGCAACGCCATTGTTACTGTTGAAGAACACAGCGTATACGGAGGATTGGGTGAAGCATGCGCATCGTGGCTGCTGGAACATGGATATCGTAAACCTTTTAAGATTATAGGTATACCGGATGAGTACACCGTCACCGGTTCGCAAACAGAAATTTTTAATCATTACGGCATATCGGAGCAGGGGATACATGATGTTGTAATAAAGCTATTGTCATAAAATAAATGTGAGAATGTGGAAATGTGCTAATGTGGAAATTTTAAAATTCGTTTGCGTCGAACAGGCATTTTCACATTTCCACATTAGCACATTTCCACATTATTATTTGCTCTTATGAAAAAAATGTTTTTACACATAACACGCAACTGGCTATTGCTTGCCATTGTTTTTTTTGCTGCCAATAGCTGTAGCAATCATGCAGCGAAGCAAAAGAAAATGGCCATCATCGTTTCTACGCTCAATAATCCATGGTTTGTGTTCCTGGCAGACAATGCAGCCGCCAAAGCAAAGGAGCTTGGGTATGAAGCAAAGATTTACGACTCACAAAATAATACCGCACTCGAATCTGATCATTTTGAAAACGCCATTGTATCCGGTTACAGTGCCATTCTTTTTAATCCAACAGATGCAGATGGATCTGTTGTTAATGTGTTGAAGGCAAAAGCTGCCGGTGTACCTGTCTTTTGTATGGACAGGGAAGTAAATGCGCCGGATGCTGCCACCTCTCAAATATTGTCCGATAGTTATTCCGGCTGTGTATCGCTGGCGAAATATTTTGTACAACAGCTCAATAAAAAAGGAAACTATGTTGAACTGCTTGGCCTCGTAGGTGACAACAATACCTGGAACCGGTCGAAAGGTTTTCATAGTCTGGTTGATAATTACCCGGGGTTGAAAATGGTAGCGCAGCAAAGCGCCGATTTTGACCGCAACAAAGGCATGGAAGTATTGGAATCTATATTACAGGCGCACCCGGATATTGACGCTGTTTTTTGCGGCAACGATGCTATGGCTATGGGTGCCTATCAGGCGTTGGTAGCAGCGGGGAAAGCAGAAAAAGTAAAAGTGTTTGGGTTCGATGGTGCGGAAGATGTTATCACCAGTATTAAAGATGGAAAAGTGGCCGCAACAGGTATGCAGTTCCCAAAGGTAATGGCACAAACGGCAGCTATTTATGCCGACGAATACCTGAAAGGCAAACGCAACTTCCCCAAAAAATTGCCGGTAGCAGTTGAACTGGTAACAAAAGAAAATATTGCAGACTATGCTGCTTACGGAAAAAAAGAATAGCACTACATGAAAGTAGCAAGATATATTATCACTATTGTTATAGTGGCCGTTGTTGGTTACAACTCCGTTTATTTTAAAAAACTGGATGAAGTAAAAAAATCTGTCGCGCCCAATGGCGGGACGTTCGATGCGGCTGCTTATGCAGGTAAGTTTTACAATACATCTTTAATCCCTGCGCTGAACAAAGCGGTCCCATTAAATGATTTATTGAAACTACTGGCTACGTCGAAAGACAACACATTTGATACATACGCACACGCGTTGGCCATTGGTAATATTCGTTACTTTTTGGTAAGCGGTCATGGCACCGTAACTACCATTCGTGAAAACGATGTGCAGTTAAAAATGGATTCTTCCGGTAATATCATCACTATTGCTACTGAATTTATTTATGGCAATGCCGCACGAGATGCCACGGGGCTGGTGGATATTACCACATTTAACAGCACAACAGATCTCAACAATGTTTCTGTTGAATTGAATAAGATAGCTCGTAAAAATGTAGTGAATCCTTTTAGGGCCATTGTAAAAAAAGGCGACAACGTACAGTTTGCCGGCGCCATTGAACTGAATAAAGAACACGTAAACACCGAAAACATAGAAGTAATTCCGCTTAGCCTGCAAATACAAAACAACCATCCATAAACATACCGTTTGCTGATTGCACAAAACATAACAAAAAAATTTCCCGGCGTAACAGCGCTGGATAATGTGTGTTTGGAACTGCAGCCCGGTAAAGTAAATGCTATCATTGGAGAAAACGGTGCTGGTAAATCAACGCTCATGAAAATATTGTCGGGCGTTTACCAGGATTATGAAGGCGGCATTTTATTAAAAGGCAAACAGGTTCGTTTTGCCAATACAAAAGAAGCGCAGGAAAACGGTATTGCTATCATTCACCAGGAACTTAACCTCATACCATATTTAAGCGTTACTGAAAATATTTTTCTGGGCCGCGAGGTTACCAATCGCTTTGGTTTGCTCGATAAAAAAGCAATGCATGCCAGTACACTTTCATTGTTACGGCAGTTAAAATTACCGGTTGATCCAAATACACCGGTTGGCCAGTTAAAAGTAGGCCAGCAACAGGTAGTGGAAATAGCCAAGGCATTGTTGCTGGATGCCGAAGTAATCATTATGGATGAACCCACATCTGCTATCAGTGAAGCAGAAGTGGCGATATTGTTTGGTATCATCAATGATTTGCGCAGCAAACAAAAAACAGTTGTTTATATTTCACATAAGCTCGCGGAGCTGTCAAGGATTGCCGACCGGTACATTATCTTAAGAGATGGCAAAACCATTGAGTCGGGCGATATGAAGGACATTACGCACGATAACATTATTCAAAAAATGGTAGGCAGGGATATATCCGCAGGTGTTACCAAACAAACTATCGCGCCATCAAATAAAGAACTGCTAACCATTTCCAATATTTGTTTGCAACATGCCGATAGATCAAAAGACGATATTGTAAAGAATGTTTCATTCTCAGCAGCTACCGGACAAGTTATTGGCATTTTTGGGTTGATGGGTGCCGGCCGTACAGAATTGCTGGAAACCATCTTTGGTTTGCATCCACGTTTTAGCAGCGGCAATGTTTATATAAATCAGCAACCGGTTACTATTAAATCACCTGCTGCGGCTATAAGAGCCGGTATTGCATTGGTTCCGGAGGATAGAAAAAAAGATGGCATCATAGCAGGCATGGCAGTGAAAAAGAACATCAGCCTTACAACATTGCAACAACCTGCTCATGCATACCTTGTAAATAATCATATCGAAAATAAGCTCGCTGATAAATATATCAACGGGCTTTCAATTAAAACTTCTTCTGCAGAACAGCCGGTAAACAACTTAAGCGGCGGCAACCAGCAAAAAGTAGTATTGGCAAAATGGCTCGCTACGCAGCCGTCTGTTTTATTGCTTGATGAACCCACGCGCGGTATTGATGTGCATGCAAAAAGTGAAATCTATAAACTTATCATACAACTGGCAGCAACAGGATTATGTATCATCATGGTGTCATCTGAATTACCAGAGATATTCGCCGTGTCGGACAGGGTATTGGTAATGAGTGAAGGCAGGCTATGTCTTGATGTACCCGTTGCAGCAGCTACAGAAGATATACTTTTAAAAGCGGCCATACCCAAAACCATCTAACAGACTATGACCCTTAAAAAATATAACAGCAACCTGTCGAAGTTTCAATCACTGATTGCGCTTTTTATTTTGTGCGTTGTTATCAGTTTGCTGTCCGACAAATTTCTCACCGTTGCCAATGGATGGAACGTATTGCGGCAGATATCGGTAAACATCTGTATCTCCACCGGTATGACGCTGGTTGTATTAACAGCAGGTATAGATTTATCGGTTGGTTCTGTATTGGCATTGTGCGGCGCTATTACAGCAGGGTTGTTGAAAAATGGCATTGAATTACCATCACAAAATCTCTTTGTTGGTTTTACATTATTGGGTGCTATAGTAGCAGGATTGATAACAGGCGCAATATTGGGGTCCTTTAACGGATGGATCATTACAAAATTTAAGGTACCGCCATTTGTTGCAACGCTGGCCATGCTTACCATTGCAAGAGGGCTAACCATGTTATGGACAAAGGGATTTCCTATCAGCGGGCTGGGGGAGCACTTTGCATGGATTGGTACAGGCTGGTTGATTGGCATACCGGTTCCTGTATGGATATCGGGCATTATTGTTTTAATAGCGGTTGTCATTACCAATAAAACCAGACTGGGAAGATATATTTATGCTATCGGCGGCAATGAAAGCGCTGCGAAACTTTCCGGTATCAACATTAAGAAAATAAAGATCATTGTTTATACCATCGCGGGTGTACTGGCAGCGGCAGGCGGACTAATGGTAACATCGAGACTTGATTCTGCGCAGCCGAATGCAGGTAACAGCTATGAACTGGATTCTATAGCAGCCGTTGTTATTGGCGGCACGTCATTAAGCGGTGGCAAAGGAACTATTTTAGGAACTGTTTCCGGCGCCATTATTATTGGCGTATTAAATAATGGACTGGTATTATTAAATGTATCACCCTTCTGGCAGCAGGTGGTGAAAGGACTGGTAATACTAATAGCAGTGATCATTGATAAGGTTAGTAAAAAAGAAACTATTTAAGCGTTTTGTGATTTGTGGTTTATGGTTTTCGTAAACCAGGTGAATACAACTATGCAAAGCCTAATTCCTGCATCCAAAAATCACCATTCTAAAACCATGCAATACATTCTCTCTATAGATCAGGGTACCAGCAGCACCAAAACAATTGTTTTTGATGAGCAGGGTACCGTAGTGGCAAGAGCATCTGAGCCATTGAAAACACATTACCTGAAAGACGGGTATGTTGAACAGGACCCGGAAGATATTTTTCAAAATGTGTTAGCGTCTGTCGAGAAATGCCTGCTAGATTTTAAAGCAGCAGGATATAATCCCGAAAATATAAAAGCATGCGGCATTTCCAACCAGCGCGAAACATTTGTAGTGTGGAACAGCAATGGCGCTCCGTTATACAATGCCGTGGTATGGCAATGCAAACGCTCAGTCGCTATTTGTGAGCAACTTGCTTCCAATGGCTTGCAGGAAACCATCAAAACAAAAACGGGTCTGATTATCGACCCGTATTTCTCCGGCACCAAACTTATATGGCTCAACCGTCATGTACCCAAGGTACACGACGCTATTAAAAACGGAGATGCTTACTTCGGTACAGTAGATACCTGGCTGCTCTATAAACTTAGTAAAGGCAACAGTTACTTTACCGATTTCACCAATGCTTCACGCACATTGTTTTTTAATTTATCAACGCTTGCGTGGGACAAGGCACTGTTAAACACATTTGGACTGTCCAATATTAATCTTCCGCAACCAAAGCCATCAGCCCATCCTTTTGGAGCTTCTGATTTCAATGGATTATTCAATAAAGCCGTTCCCATTACTGCTATGATTGGCGATTCACATGCCGCGGCTTTTGGTGAAGGTTGTTATGCTCCGGGTACAGCAAAGGCTACATTGGGTACAGGTTGTTCTATCTTAATGAATATTGGCAGTAAACCGGCATGGTCTGCCAAAGGGATGATCACTACTATTTGCTGGAGCACGCAAAACAGGGTGGACTATGCATTGGAAGGCGTTATTGTAACATGCGGCGCCACGATTGAATGGTTAAAAAATGAACTCGGTTTGTTTGATGACAATGCGGCAACTGAAGCTATCGCAAACGCAGTCAGCGATTCAAACGGCGTTTACCTGGTACCTGCATTCAGCGGTTTGGGTGCACCACATTGGGATATGAAAAGAAAGGCGGCTATCAGCGGACTTACTTTTGGCAGTAATAAAAACCATATTGTCCGTGCAGCGCTTGAGTCTATTCCTTATCAAATAAAAGATGTCATTGCCGCTATGGAATCCGGTACGCGCGTACCGTTACAACAATTAATGGTTGATGGTGGCATGACTGCCAATACTTTTGTATTGCAATTTCTTGCTGATCTGTTAGGGAAACAGGTTATTAATATTGGCATGCCAGACGTATCTGCATTGGGAGCAGCATATCTTGCCGGCTTACAGGCTGGCGTGTATAAAGATATTGAACAGCTAAGCAGTTTTAAAACACAACATGCAATAATAACACCTGCAGTTAACAGGGATAAAGTATTAACCTCGTATGAAGGATGGAGGCAAGCAATAATAAACGGATAGTAGCGATCTCTTTTTCTCTTTCCTCTTTTGATCTCTTAGTTTAAACCGGCCAGTGAAAAACCAATCCATAACCATCCGGATCGCTTACCGTGCACTCTTTAAAACCATAATGCGTTATCATTGGTTGTCGTACGTTCAATCCCTTTTCGCTAAGATATTTATAAGTATTGTCAACTTTCCAGCACATTGGGATCCTAAGCTTAGAATTCCACGTGGACAAGTTGTCGCG